>JAABUK010000247.1_pt1 | contig 123934 bp, 100 predicted proteins | sample 5559141 | NCBI WGS metagenome assembly JAABUK01 (sample SAMN10711869, study PRJNA513367) | rock metagenome | isolation source: Antarctica rocks | place: Antarctica: Victoria Land, Pudding Butte nord | collected 2016-01-03 | reverse complement strand
CTGTCCAAAAACCCCTCTCCTGAGAGGACCTCAGCGCCCCGGCACAACACACCACCGCCCCAATCACGTCTTCTACTAACAATCGCATCCCGGCCAAAAGCTATTTCAACAAGCTCTTAGAGCCTTGTGATTTCAAACTGACCCACTACCGCCGGTGGGAGAGCTGTACCGGGACAATGCCGGATCTTTAACGATGCCAGTCCGGGAAGATGCTGGAGGTCAGTCTGCCTGCCAGACGTAGGCGTCGGGCTGGGGCAGGCCGATGTGGGCGAGGACGCGGTGGACGAAGTTGCGGGCCATCTCGGTCGTGGACTGGGGGCGGTTGTAGAGGGTGGGGATGGCGGGGAAGATGGTGGCTCCGGCGTCGGACGCGAGCTGCATGTTGCGGAGGTGGATGCGGTTTAAGGGGGTCTCGCGGACGCACAGGATGAGCGGCCGGCGCTCCTTGAGGGAGACGTCGGCGGCGCGCTCGATGAGGTTGGACGCGAGGCCGTTGGCGATGCCGGCGAGGGTGCCCATGGAGCACGGGAGGACGATCATGCCGGTGGCGGGGTAGCTGCCGCTGGCGATGTTGGCGCCGACGTCCGAGGCGGGGTGCTGGGTGGTCTTGGTGGTTGGCTGCCCCAGGAGCTTTTCGGCGAGCTGGTTGCGGCCGCTGAGGTCGAGCTCCTCGGCGATGACGCGGAGGGCGCTCTCGGAGGCGACGAGATTGATTTTTGCGACGCGCGGGTCGGCCTCAAGGGCGCGGAGCATCTCGGCAGCGTACACGGCTCCGCTGGCGCCGGTGATGGCGAGGGTGAGGGTGTGGGGAAGGGGATCGGCGGGCACGAACCATTATGCCCCGCTCCCTGGGGCAGATGGTGCAGTGTGGTGGACCTTCCCGGTTGAGTGCGGTCTAGCTAACACCCGGATATCTTTCCGAAGAGGACGGGCCTGGGAGAACGCCTCTTAGGGTCGAGTTGGTTTCGGCGAAGTCCGGAACAAGCGCATACCCAGGGCTGAAGCCCTGCTCCTGTGCGTGGCTAGAGACCCAAGGCTGAAGCCTTGGGCTACCTAGAGGCAGCCATGGGCGAGGTTCTACCGAAAGGCGGGCAGGGACGAGCAGCGGCAGAATCTGCAGCCGAGTACACCCGGCCCCACCGGTTCAAGCGTAGACAGTCAGTGATCTACAGGGCTATGTGCGACGCTAGGTGTTGGGTGTACTATCCCGCATATGCGGAAATCATCACTGGCCATCTGCGGATTGGCTCTTTGGTCGAGCCTTGTCTGTTATGCCCAGAGCGGTAGTTTAGACAAGGATTCATCCAAGGCCAGCACTGTCACGCCAACCATCCCACCGCTCAAGGACGTTAATCCCGAAGTGCTGCGGTTGGTAGTAGAGGACCAATGGGATCGCGGTAACGATATGTTTGGTCAAGGGCAGGTGAAGTCACAGAAAGATCTGGATTGGAAGGTGATCGGTGCGCATGATGATGCCCGGCATCAGGCAATTCGAGACCTGCTCACTGCCGGGAAGCTCAAAACTGTAAACGACTTCAATTTCGCCTCCTTGATCTTCCAGCACTCGGGAAATCCAAGTGATCTGATGCTGGCCCACCTCCTGAGCTCGACGTCGGTCTCGATGGGAGGTAATGGGAAGTGGATGATGGCAGCGACCCTAGACCGTTACCTGCAATCGATCAAGCAACCACAGATATTCGGCACTCAGTTCATCACCACTGAAGGTCATACATGGACAATGGAGCCATACAATCGCACCACCCTTACGGATGCGGAGCGTGCTTTGTGGTGCGTCGTACCGCTAGCTCAACAAGATAAAATCCTGGAGAACTGGAATAAGGGAAGCAGTGGAGCTTCAACTGGTATAGAGGGCTGCAAATGAAAAACAGAGTCGACTCCATAGCTCAAACGGATTAGCTGTGAAATGCGCTTCTCGTCACCTTTAATCATAGTGTCGGCTCTGCAGCATCGCTCAATAAGTGTTGGTTTGTTAGCGTACGAGTTTGGGGTCTGATGTGCTGACCACGCTTATATGGGATATATTTTTCGCCGTGGAGCGAACTTCGCACTGACCCAGTACTGAACTACACCTGCGAGCCGAGGACGCGGTCGAAGATGGCGTCCACGTTGGCGAGCTGGCGGCGGTAGTCGAAGGCGTGGGCGAGCTGGGCGGGAGTGAGGCGGCGAGTGATCTCGGGATCGCGGGCGATCTCTTCGCGGAAGGTGAGGTCTTCCTTCCAGGAGCGCATGGCGTGGGTCTGGACGAGGCGGTAGGCGTCTTCGCGGGACATCCCGGACTCGGTGAGATCGAGGAGGAGCTGGCCGGAGAAGATAAGGCCGCCGGTGCTTTCGAGATTTTTGAGCATGCGGGCGGGGTAGACGAGCAGCTTGTCGATGAGGCTGGTGGATTTGGCGAGGAGGTAGTCGGCGAGGGTGGTGGAGTCGGGGAGGATGACGCGCTCGGCGGAGGAGTGGGAGATGTCACGCTCGTGCCAGAGGGCGACGTTTTCGAAGGCGGCCTGGGCGTTGGATCGGACGACGCGGGCGAGGCCGGAGATCTGCTCGGAGGTGATGGGGTTGCGCTTGTGGGGCATGGCGCTTGAGCCTTTTTGCTTGTCGGAGAAGAACTCCTCGGCTTCGCGGACCTCGGTGCGCTGGAGGTGGCGGATCTCGGTGGCGATCTTGTCTAACGTCGAGACTAAGACGGCCAGGGTGGCAAGGTATGCGGCGTGGCGATCGCGCTGGACTATTTGAGTTGCGACCGCTACGGGTCGCAACCCCAACTCCGCGCAGATGGCCTCCTCGTGCTCGGGCTTGAGGTGGCCGAAGGCGCCGACGGCTCCGGAGAGTTTGCCGACGCGGAGGTCTTCGGCGGCGGCGTCGAAGCGGGTGAGGTTGCGCTGCATCTCGGAGTACCAGAGCAGGAGTTTGAGGCCGAAGGTGGTGGGCTCGGCGTGGATGCCGTGGGTGCGGCCGATGGCGGGGGTGTGCTGGAACTCGAGGGCGCGGCGGCGGAGGACTTCGGAGAGGCCGACGATGCCGGCGCGGATCATGGAGGAGGCGGCTTTGAGCTGCAGGGCCTGCGCGGTGTCGACGACGTCGGTTGAGGTGAGGCCGTAGTGGAGCCAGCGGGAGACGTCGGGGTCGGCGATGCTTTCGGCGACGGAGGTGGTGAAGGCGATGACGTCGTGGCGGACCTCGGCCTCGATCTCATTGATGCGCTGGACGGTGAAGCTGGCGCGGTCACGGATGGCGTTGGCGGCGGTCTGGGGGACGATGCCGGCTCGGGCGAGGGCCTGGGAGGCGGCAATTTCGACGGTGAGCCAGCAGCGGTACTTATTTTCGTCGGACCAGATGCGGGCCATCTCCGGGCGGCTGTAACGGGCGATCAATGAGGTCTACTTTTCTCGAGAATTCGGTTCGGGGTTGCGCGATGGTGTGAGTAGCGGGCTATCAACGGGTGACGCCGAGGAGTTCGGACATTTCGGCGTAGAGGAAGCCGCGGCCGGGCTTGTAGGGCTGGACCCATTTACCGTCTATGACGAACTGGGGGATGGCGCGTTTGCCTACGTTGCGTAGGACCTCGTCGGCGGCGCCGGGAGTTTTTTCGATGTCGATCTCGTGGAAGGGGATGTTGTGCTCGGCGAGAAAGCGCTTGGCCTCGCGGCAGTCGCGGCACCAGGAGGCGGAGTAGAGGGTGAGGTCCATGGGTTCAGTTTACCTAAGGTGGTGTGCGGGACGGGCGGCTTGGCGGGGGGATCACTGTTCGTGGTAGTTGCGGATCAGGCCGCCGTCGATGAAGTAGGTGGAGCCGGTGACGTAGGCGGCGTCGTCGGAGGCGAGGAAGGCGGCGACGGCGGCGACCTCCTCGGGCTTGCCGAGGCGGCCGAGGGGGATGTTCTTGAGGAGGGCGTCGAGCTTGGGTTTGTCCTCGAGGAGGGAGGTGTTGATGGGGGTGTTGATGGCTCCGGGGGCGATGTTGTTAACGGTGATGCCGAGGCTGCCGAGTTCGACGGCGAGGTTGCGCATGAGCATACGCATGCCGCCTTTGGAGGCGCAGTAGGTGGAGAAGTTGGGAAAGACCATGTCCTCGTGGACGGAGCTGATGTTGATGACGCGGCCGGGTTTTTTCGCGGCGGCGAGCCGGCGGACGAAGGCCTGGGTGAGGAAGAAGGCACCCTTTAGGTTGACGTTGAGGACGGCGTTGTAGTCGGGCTCGGTGACGTCGAGGAAGGCGGCGCGCTTTTCGATGCCGGCGTTATTGACGAGGATGTCGCAGCCGCCGAGCTGCTGCCAGGCCTGTTCGACGAGGTTCTGGGTGTCGGGGAGTTTCGAGACGTCGGCTTTGACCAGGATGGATCGGGTGCCGGCTGCTTCGATTTTGGCGGCGGTCTCTTTGGCGGCGTCGATGTGGTCGCGGAAGTCGACGACGACGTTGGCGCCCTCCTGGGCGAGGCGTTCGGCGATGGCCTGGCCGATGCCGGATCCGGATCCGGTGACGATGGCGACTTTACCTGCGAGGCGACCTTGCATGGGATCTCCTTGGGTTGAGGTGTACGGCGGTGTGGAACTTTGTAGTTCCGTAGATGCGGGATTGTTGATGGATCGGAGGTTGGTGACGAAGTTTCCCGGTTGCGGCGAAGTTACCTGCGGGAGCGGAAGAAGCTGGTGAGGAGCGCGGCGGACTCGTCGGCGAGGAGTCCGGAGGCGACGTCGACGCGGTGGTTGAGCGAGGGGTGGTTGAGGACGGAGAGGACGCTGCCGCAGGCTCCGGCCTTGGGGTCGGGAGCGGCGTAGACGAGGCGGGCGACGCGGGCGTGGAGGATGGCTCCGGCGCACATAGCGCAGGGCTCGAGGGTACAGAAGAGGGTGCAGCCCCCGTCCGGGGTGAGGACGCGGTAGTTGCGGAGGGCGCGGGCGGCCTGGCGGAGGGCGACGATCTCGGCGTGGGCGGTGGGGTCGGAGGTGCGGAGGACCTGGTTGTTGCCGCGGCCGAGGATGTCGCCGGTGGGTGAGACGACGACTGCTCCGACTGGGACCTCGCCGGCGAGTTGGGCTGCGTGGGCTTCTGCGATGGCCAAGTGCATGAAATCGAGATCAGGCATGGCCCGGTCGCTACTCAATCGGATCGTGCGGCTGGTTTCGAGTTTGTGGTCGAGCTTCGGGACCGAAGAAGCGGGCGATTTGTCGCGCGAGTTTCTCGAGATCGGGGCGGCGATGGGCGAGTGCGTCGTCGTCGAGCTCGAAGGATCTCTGCCAGATGTCTTCGACGAGCGGGAGTATGTTGCCGACGGTGAGATCTGGGGTCGCGAGGTTCTCGACGTTGTTGAAGATGAGCTCAGCTTCAGTCTCGTACTCGTCGGGAGGGGAGCCGTTGACGATGAAGCCTTCGACGTCCGCGAGAGCGACGAGCTCCTGGATGAAATCTATATCGGGGGGTGGTGGCCAGGGGGTATTTGCGGGGTTGGACATGGTTCAGGCGGGCTCCTGCTGGGTCATGCAATGGAGGGTGCCGAGGCCCCAGACGAGGTCGACGGCGTGGATGCCGACGACGGTTCGGCCGGGGAAGCAGCCGGCGATGAGGTTGAGGGCGTGGCGGTCGTTGGGGTCGTTGAAGGTGGGGACGAGGACGAGCGCGTTGGCGACGTAGAAGTTGGCGTAGCTGGCCGGGAGGCGCTGGGCCTCGAAGGTGACGGGGGCGGGCATGGGGATGGTGAGGACCTGGAAGCGCTGGCCGGTGCGGTTGCGCGCCCCGTGGAGGCGGTGGAGGTTCTCGGCGAGGGGGAGGTGGTTTTCGTCTGCGGTATTGGGCTCGACGGCGGTGAGGATGGTATTGCCCTGGCCGTCGGGGCCGGGGACGAAGCGGGTGATGTCGTCGACGTGGCCGTGGGTATCGTCGCCGGCGCAGCCGCGGTTGAGCCAGATGGTCTGATCGATGCCGAGGAAGTCGTGGAAGGCCAATTCCAATACCTTGCGGGTGGACGGAGCATCGCCCAGACCGGGGTTGCGCTGCTGAACCTCGGAGAGAAGGCACTCCTCGGTAGTGAGGAGGGTGCCGGCACCGTCGGTGTCGATCGATCCGCCTTCGAGGACGAGGCGGTGGGTGGCGCCGTCGGGGAGGGTGATGCTGGGCTCGAAGGAGCGGATGGCGTAAAGGCTGGCGATCTCGGCGGGGATGCGGTCGTCGTTGCGGTGGTTGGGGTATTTGGCCCAGGCGTTGAACTTCCAGTCGGTGAGAGCGATCTCGTCCTGGCCGGACTCGGGGCTGCTGAGCCTCTTGAGGAAGATAGGGCCGGAGTCGCGGAGCCAGACGCGGTCGGTGCGCCAGGTGTGGAAGTGGAGGCGGGCGAGGTTGGCTCCGCCGCGGCGGAGCATCATGGTGGCTCGGCGTTCGGTGGCGAGATCGTTGACGAGGATGTGAACGTCCTCGACGGCGGAGAGGTGGCGGACGATCTCGCAGTAGACCCAGGGGATGGGCTGAAATTTACCGGGCCAGTCCTCCGGGTTATGGGGCCAGGCGATCCAGGTGGCGGCGTGGGGGGCCCATTCGGCGGGCATGCGGAAGTTTTGCTGGCGGGGTGTGGTCATGGGTTTTGGGGCTGGTTTGCGTGCCTTGATGCCCTCCCCCCAGCGGTAACGTGTAGATGTCTTCCAGTGATTGCGGTTTGGTCCGGAATTTCTGGCTGCCAAGTTGTGCGGTTTTGCTTCTGCTTTCTCAGTATAGCTAGTGGGGAGTGGGTTTCGGCGATGGCTGGGTGTTGGGGCGCGGAGCGATCTGGGGTGGTGGTGTGGCTTGGCTTTAGTTGGGCCTTCGGCAGAGTGGGACCCAGGTAAGCGACGGTGGGGCTGTCGCGTACCTGGGGCACCCGGGGTTGTGGCGGGGTTGGATCTTGTGGCTGGGAACCCACCCTTTGCGGTAGGCCTGCAAAGGATGGGCCACCCGGCTGGTGGGGCTGTCGCGCTACCTCGGGAGCGTGGGTTTGTGGGTGGGGTCCGGGGGGTGGGTGGGCGGAGGATGGGGTGACAGACCGTAGAATCAGCGAACCGGCTCCAGGCTTAGCGGGGTTGCCGGTAAAGGACGGAACTTCGATGAGAGCTGCTGACCTCCTCGCTGCACTGCTCGGCGCCAGTCTTCTGTTGCCGTGTGCGTTTGTGGGTGCGCAGAGTGCGCCACCGGTGGTTGGCCGGGGTGCGAAGAGCACGAACGCTGCGGGTGCGAAGACCACGAACGTTTCGGCTTCGAACACGGCAAAGGCTGCGGGTGCGAACACCACGGATGCTCCCAATGCTTCGGCTTCGAATGGAGCGAACAACGGGTATGAGGCGAAGTGGTGGAAGGAGGCGGTGGTCTACCAAATTTATCCGCGGTCGTTTCGCGATTCGAACGGGGATGGGGTGGGGGATCTTCCGGGGGTCACGTCGAAGTTGGACTACCTCCAGCGGCTAGGGGTGAATGTGATCTGGCTGAGCCCGCACTTCGACTCGCCGAATGCGGATAACGGGTATGACATTCGCGACTACCGCAAGGTGATGACGGAGTTCGGGACGATGGCAGACTTCGACGCGATGCTGGCGGGGATCAAGCAGAGGCACATGCGGCTAATTATCGACCTGGTGGTGAACCACACCAGCGACGAGCACCGGTGGTTCGCGGAGAGCCGCAAGTCGAAGGACAATCCGTATCGCGATTTCTATTTCTGGCGGCCGGGCAAGGTGGGTGCGGACGGGAAGATGGGGCCGCCGAACAACTATCCATCGTTCTTCTTCGGCTCCGCTTGGAAGTACGATCCGGCGACCAAGGAGTATTACCTCCACTACTTCGCCGAGAAGCAGCCGGACCTGAACTGGGACAACGCGAAGGTGCGGGCGGAGGTCTTCGACCTGATGCGGTTCTGGCTGGACAAGGGTGTGGACGGGTTTCGGATGGACGTGATCCCGCTGATCTCGAAGCCGCCGGGGCTGCCGGATCTGACGCCCACGCAGATGAAGAATCCGGGCGATGCGTGGGCGAACGGGCCGCACATGCACGAGTACCTCCAGCAGATGAATCGCGAGGTGCTGGCGAAGTATGACGACATGACGGTGGGCGAGGCGCTGGGGATTTCACTGGAGCAGACGCCGACGATGGTGGACGACCGCCGGCACGAGCTGAACATGATCTTCAACTTCGACGCGATCCGGGTGAACCGCGAGGGCAAGCAGATGAAGAGCTGGGCGCTGCCGGAGCTGAAGGCCCTTTACACGCAGCATGCGGAGAAGCTGGACGCGCATAGCTGGGACACGGTGTTTCTGTCGAACCATGACAATCCGCGGATCGTATCGACGTTTGGGGATGACTCGGCGGAGTTCCGGGCGCCCTCGGCGAAGCTGCTGGCGACGATGCTTCTGACGCTGCGCGGGACGCCGTTTCTGTACCAGGGGGACGAGCTCGGGATGACGAACTACCCGTTCAAGACGATCGGCGAGTTCGACGACATTGAGGCGAAGAATGGGTACAAGGCGAGCGTCGTGACGCACGAGGTGTCGGAGGCGGACTACATGGGGAACCTCAGGCGGATGAGCCGCGACAACTCGCGCACCCCGATGCAGTGGGACGAGACGGCGAACGGCGGGTTTACGACGGGCAAGAGGCCGTGGCTGGCGGTGAATCCGAATTACGCGGCGATCAATGCGGAGAGGGAGATGGCCGATCCGCACTCGATTTACAACTACACGCGGCGGCTGATCGAGCTGCGATCGAAGACGAAGGCGCTGGTGTATGGGGACTACAAGGATCTAGATCCGGGGAACTCACGGATTTTTGCGTACACGCGGTCGATGGGGGGCGAGCGGTACCTGGTGGTGCACAACTTTTCGGCGACGCCGACGACCTACACGCTGCCGGGCGGGGTGGAGGCGAAGCAGATGCTGATGGGCAACTACGGGAGCACGGCTGGTGTGGGCGGGTCGGGGGCGGGCGAGGCAGGTGGGACGCGGCTGATGCTGCGGGGGTGGGAGTCGCGGATCTATCAAATCTCGAAGCAGTGAAGGTTGGGCGCGGGCTGGTGCGGACGGGGTGCGGGCGGGCGCAGTGGGGCGGTCGATCTAGTCGACGAAGCGGCGGGTGATGCCGGTGTAGGCGTCGATGCGGCGGTCGCGGAGGAAGGGCCAGTGCTGGCGGGTGGTCTCAACTTCGCGGGGGTCGAGGTCGGCGATGAGGATCTCCTCGCGGTTGTGAGAGGCCTGGGCGAGGACGCGGCCGAAGGGGTCGGCGAGGAAGGATCCGCCCCAGAACTCTATGCCGGGGTTGGAGAGGGGGTTTGGAACGGGCTTGGGATCTGGCTCAGGGTTGGGGGTTTGGGCTGGGTCTGGGTTGGGGTCCTGGGCGGAGGTGGGGGGAACGCGGTTGAGTTTGCCGTCGAGGAGGACGTCGCCGAGCTCGTGGCCGACGCGATTGACGGCGCAGACGAAGACTCCGTTGGCGATGGCGTGGGCGCGCTGGATGGTCTGCCAGGCGTCGTACTGGCGGGGGCCGAACTCGGATTTTTCGCTGGGATGCCAACCGATGGCGGTGGGGTAGAAGAGGATCTCGGCGCCGCGGAGGGCGGTTTCGCGGGCGGCTTCGGGATACCACTGGTCCCAGCAGACGAGGGTGCCGATCTTCCCAGCGCTGGTATTGGGAGCGAGGAAGCCGAGGTCGCCGGGGGTGAAGTAGAACTTTTCGTAGAAGAGGGGGTCGTCGGGGATGTGCATCTTGCGGTAGGTGGAGGCGATGGAGTCGGGGACGTGGGCGGCTTCGAGGTTTCCATCGAGGGTGACGGCGGTGTTGTGGTAGAGGCCGGGTGCGCGGCGTTCGAAGAGGCTGGCGATGAGGACGATTTTCTCTTCGCGGGCGAGGGCGGAGAGGGCGGCGGTGGAGGGTCCGGGAATGGGCTCGGCGAGGGCGAAGAGGGCGTGGTCTTCGCGCTGGCAGAAGTACTGGGAGCGGAAGAGCTCTGGGAGGCAGACGATGTGGGCGCCGGCGTGGGCGGCCTCGCGGATGCGGGTGATGGCGTGGGCGAGGTTAGCGGCGGGGTCGGGGTCCATGGACATCTGGATGAGGGCGACTCGGGTTGGGGTGGTTGGGGGCATGCTGGTTGAGTTCCTTCAAGCCTGCAGACAGGTGAGCTTAATTGACTTGGCGAAGGCGAGAATATCGCGATCGCGTGTCACCAGCGTGAGACGTTCGACGCGGGCGGAGGCGACCAGGATGCGGTCGGCGGGATCCTTGTGCATGGGCTCCGGGAGGTCGACGGAGGCGATGGCGATCTCGGGGGTGAAGGGGAGGAGGTTGATGCCGGGCAGCTTGAGGGCTTCTTCGGCCCAGCGCGACACAGTGGAGTGAAGGGTGAGGCGCTTGAAGCGAACGAGAAGCGCAACCTCCCAGATGGAGATGACGGAGACGCTGGCGGCGCCGTTGGAGCGTGCCGCGTCGATGGCGGCTACGGTCGCTGGCCGGAGCTTTGGGGAGGCGTTGATGAAGTCGAGCCAGATGTGGGTGTCGAGCAGCAGGGGTGGCGTGCTACTCATCCTTGAGCGTCCAGTCGATGCCTGTGGGACCGACAATGTCGCCGAGTTCGTGGACCGAACCGCGCATCCAGCCGAAGCCCGAAGACAGCTTCTGCTCTCCAATGGGAACGATCTCGGCAACGGGAACGCCGCGTTTGAGGATGGTCACAGCGGTACGCTGCTTCTGCACACCCGCGATGACGGAGGAGAAGTGGGCCTTGGCGTCGGCGACGGACATGTTCTTCCCGGAGGTGTGCTTTGCCCCCTGGGAGGATTTCTTCTTGAGAGCAGCTTGCATGTGGTCACCTCCAGATGACCATTTGAGTTTAGCAGGTCGTTTCGCTGGTTGTGCGCAGGCGCGTCGGTAGAGAGCTTACAGGCCCAAGGCTCGGGGCCAGCGGTTCTTCCGGGTTGCTCAAGAAACGGGTTTTTCCTGAGTGCGGAATCTGTTACGTTTGAGTGACAGCTAGCATTTCTCCCGCTGTTTTGATTAAAACAGCAGACTTTCGGACGTCCCCGTGGATGGCCGCAGACGTGTCTCTCACCAGGATGGAGGAGTGTCGATGAAAGAGTTTCGCGAGTTTCTCGAATTGTCGTATGCCGAGCTCGAAGACCTGAACCTTGAAGCCAAGGACAAGCGGCGGCAGCGGGTGGCGGCGGATGTTCTGCAGGAGGAGCGGCTGCGGTACCTGACGGACACGCGCGGGGTGAAGGCGGTAACGGTGATGTTCAGCGACCTTGAGGGCCGTCTGCACATGCTGGACTACGACGCCAAGTTTCTGGCGAAGAGCTACGACAACCTGACGTTTGACGGGTCGTCGATTCGCGGGTTTACGGCGCAGAGGGAGAGCGACCTGCGGCTGGGGATCGACTGGAGCGCGTTTTACTGGGTGCCGGCGGATATCTTCGGGCCGGGCAAGGTGATTGTGTTCGGCGAGGTGATCGACAAGAACGGGGGGACGTATCCGGCGGACATACGGGGTGTGCTGAAGCAGTTCTCGCAGGGGCTGTACGAGACGCAGGGGTACACGATGAACGCGGCGAACGAGATCGAAGGATTTCTGTTCGAGGGGATCGATGCGGAGCGGAGCTTCCATGAGACGGGGACGTTTGAGTATGTGAACAAGGGTGGGTACTACCACTCGCTGCCGGGCGATCCGCTGCGCGACTTTATCGATGTCGCGGCGGAGGTGCAGCGGGCGATGGGGTTTGAGAACGAGAAGGATCATCCGGAGGTGGCGCCGAGCCAGTTCGAGATCAACTACAGCTACGGCGAGGTGGTAGCGGCGGCGGACCAGATCCAGCTGTACAAGCTGATTTGCAGACAAGTTGCCACTCAAATGGGAATGACGGCGAGCTTTCTGCCGAAGCCGGTGGTGGGGGTGAACGGCAGCGGGATGCACACCAACGTTTCGATTACGAAGAACGGGAAGAATCTGTTCTGGGATCCGAACGGGCAGGAGAAGATCTCGAAGATGGCGTGGCAGTTTACGGACCGGATCTTGACGCACGGCAACGATCTCTGCCTGCTGCTGAATGCGAGCGTGAACGCGTACCGGCGGCTGGATCCGCACTTCGAGGCGCCGAATCAGATCAAGGCGTCGGCGACGGACCGGGGGTCGATGGTGCGGATTCCGATTGGCAACGAGAAGTCGGCGCGAGTGGAGGTGCGGTCTGTGGGACCGGATGCGAACCCGTACCTGGTGCTGTATTCGATCTTTCGCAGCGGGCTTGAGGGAGATACGTCAAAGATCAAGAATCTGCGGCAGGCGGAGCGTTACCTGCCGGACAACGTGTACACGGCGCTCGAGAACTTCCGGGGCGCGGAGTGGACGTCGAAGCTGCTGGGCGAGGATGTGAAGGCGCGCTATGCGGACCTGAAGCAGGCGTCGGCGGACCGGTGCCCGCGGCTGCTGGGGACGATTGTGAAGGCGCCCGAGGTGCAGTTTCACCATGATGTTTATAACCAGCTGTTGTGGGGGCAGTTTTAGGGCCGGCAGATGTTCTGACAAGGTCTGACTTGCTGCGGAGACGAGGCCGCAGAGACACCCTGGGAAGAACCATCCTGGGGAAGAGACGTCTGAGCGGACATGACTGTGCGTGTTATAGTTCGCGCATGAATCGCAATCGGTTCCGCTGGCGGCGAGTTGCCTGTGCTGCGGGAGCGATTGCCGTCTGCGGGTGTGGCGCAGGGTCCCCAAAAGGAAGTACGCCCGCTGCGAACCCCGCGAGCAATCTAAGCGGAAACTGGCTACTGGCTGGGTCGCTACCGTTCGGTCTTTCGGATCATGGGATCGGTCTCTCCATGACCTTCGATGTAAAAGGGAACAACGTTGCCGGTGCGGGATCGGCGTTTCTGCCCCTTACTTCTTCGAGGTGTTCGGGTGCGTTTGGAGCGAGTGCTTCCGGGACTATCGTGGGCGAAAGGTCGTTCGCGGCACAGTCTTCCGAGGCGATGACCGGGTCCAGTCCGTCCACGAGCATATCCATTCAAGGAAGCGTTCCGGCGACGAGTGAAGCGGTATGGAATGGAATTTTTACTTTCTCAATGAATGGTCTGAACTGCGGCGAGATGAGCACAGGAACGTTCAGGGCGACGCGGATTCGGAGTCTTACCGGAACCTATGCTGGCTCGCTCACGTTGACGCAGGCTTCGGCTGCGGGTGTGCTGACGAAGACGCCTGTGACGATGCAGTTTGACCTGCAGCAGGGAGCGACATTGGTCGGCTCGGGGACCGGAACAGGCGTGTCGAGCGAGCTAGCACTCGCAGGGGTGTTGCGGGTCCAGGGCACGACCTGCTTCAGTTCCGGGAAGACGAGCGTGACGCTTCCGAGCCTGGTCGAGGGGAGCGAGGTGCTCGCGAATTTCGACATGGATGACGGATCGGTGCTGCAAATGACCGGAGTACTTGGTGACATGAATGGGTCGCAGATCTCTGTTTCGTTTGTGCAGATGAGCGCCGGACGATGTGGAGTCTTGAGCGGTATTCCGCCAACGGTATTTGCGCGGCAGCTTTGAGCGCACCTGTCACGCGTGTGGAAGCGTTATTGCCAGTGGTTCCAAGGCGATGGTAGCCTTTGGTGACTTCAAGATTCCGAGGACATTGAGAGATGCAGGGGAGCTACAACGGGTTGAGTGTGCCTGCGGGCGGGCAGGCGATTGAATACAGCGATGGGACGTACACGGTTCCGGATCATCCGATTATTCCTTTCATTGAGGGGGATGGGACGGGGCGGGATATATGGAGGGCGTCGCAGCGGGTGTTCGATGCGGCGGTCGAGAAGGCGTATGGGGGCAAGCGGTCGGTGAAGTGGTTTGAGGTGCTGGCCGGCGAAAAGGCGTACCGGCAGACGCAGAACTGGCTTCCGGACGACACGGTGAAGGCCACGGTGGACTTCCGGGTGTCGATCAAGGGACCTCTGACGACGCCGGTGGGCGGCGGGATTCGCAGCCTGAACGTAGCTCTGCGGCAGCTGCTGGATCTGTATCAGTGCATTCGGCCGGTCAAGTATTACAGCGGGGTGCCGAGTCCGGTGAAGCATCCGGAGAAGCTGGATGTGGTGATCTTCCGGGAGAATACGGAGGACATTTATGCGGGGATCGAGTTTCGCGAGGGCACAGCGGAGGCGGCGAAGTTTATTGCGTTCGTGAACGACGAGATGCTGAAGGGCGGCAAGAAGAAGATACGGCTGGACTCGGGGGTGGGGGTGAAGCCGATCTCGATTACAGGGTCGAAGCGGCTGGTGCGGGCGGCGATCCAGTACGCGATTGCCGAGGGCCGGAAGACGGTGACGCTGGTGCACAAGGGCAACATCCAGAAGTTTACCGAGGGCGCGTTCCGCGAGTGGGGCTACGAGGTGGCGACGGAGGAGTTTCGCGCGCAGACGGTGACGGAGCGCGAGAGCTGGATTCTGGGGAACCTTGAGGAGAACCCGAGCCTAACGCCGGAGGCGAACGCGCTGCTGGTCGAACCGGGGATGGAGTTTGCTTCGAAGGAGTTCGGCGAGAGTGTGGTGGCGGAGATCCGCAAAGTGGTGGCGACGATCGGCGAGAGTCATGGCAACGGGCAGTGGAAGAGCAAGATCCTGGTGAACGACAGGATTGCGGACTCGATCTTTCAGCAGATCATTATCCGCCCGAGCGACTACAGCGTCCTGGCGACGACGAATCTGAATGGCGACTACATTTCGGATGCGGCGGCGGCGCAGGTGGGCGGGCTGGGGATTGCTCCTGGAGCCAATATTGGCGACGGGTATGCGGTGTTTGAGGCGACGCACGGGACTGCGCCAAAGTACGCGGACAAAGACGTGATCAATCCGGGGTCGGTGATGCTGTCGGGCGTGATGCTGTTTGATTTTCTGGGCTGGCACGAGGCGGCGCGGATGATTGAGAGTTCGCTCGAGACGACGATTGGGCAGAAGTTTGTGACCTATGACTTTGAGCGGCAGATGCAGGGAGCGACGAAGGCGAAGACGAGCGAGTTTGCCACGCGCATGATCCTCAATATGGGTTGAGGGAATCTTGAGTTTTGGAGGAGGAGAAGCAGGTTCCTCCGCTTCGCTCCTGAATGACAAGCAAAGGAGCGGGCAACGGCAACGGCGACGAGTATTTCGCCCTAGGTTCGGCAGGGGCATTACAAACAAGATCTGATGGAGACGAGATGCGGAAGAAGGTCACGATTGTCGGGGCGGGGAATGTGGGGGCTACGGCGGCGCATTGGATTGCCGCGAAGGAGCTTGCGGATGTGGTGCTGCTGGATGTGATGGAGGGGGTGCCGCAGGGGAAGGCGCTGGATCTGCTGGAGGCGATGCCGATCGAGAAGCGGGACTGTTCGATCATTGGGACGAACGACTATGCGGACACGAAGGACTCGGATGTGGTGGTGATCACGGCGGGGATCGCGCGCAAGCCGGGGATGAGCCGGGACGACCTTCTGCACACGAACTACAAGATCATGTCGGACGTGGTTTCGAAGGCGGTGGCTGCGTCGCCGAACAGCATTTTGATTATTGTGTCGAATCCGCTGGATGCGATGGCGCAGACGGCGTTCCGGCAGGCGGGGTTTCCGCGCGAGCGCGTGATCGGGATGGCGGGGGTGCTGGATTCGGCGCGGTTCCGGACGTTTATCGCGGAGGAGCTGCAGGTGTCGGTTGAGAATGTAACTGCTTTTGTTCTCGGCGGGCATGGCGATGCGATGGTTCCGCTGTCGCGCTACTCGACGGTTGCGGGGATACCGATTACGGAGCTGATCTCGCCGGAGCGGGTGAAGGAGATGGAGGCGCGAACGGCCAATGGCGGGGCGGAGATTGTGAAGCATCTGAAGACGGGGTCGGCGTACTATGCGCCGTCGGCGGCGGCGGTGGAGATGGTGGAGGCGATCCTGAAGGACAAGAAGAAGATCCTGCCGTGCGCGGCGTATCTTGACGGCGAGTACGGGATCTCGGGGCTGTATGTCGGGGTGCCGTGCAAGCTGGGGGCGAAGGGGCTGGAGCAGATTATCGAGATCAAGCTGACGGCGGAGGAGCAGGCGGCGCTGCGGAAGAGCGCGGACGCGGTGAAGGAGCTGTGCAGCGTGATTGGCGTGGCGTAGAGGGACAGATTTAGAAGCTGGTTGTGTTGCAGAGGGAAGGCCCGCTGGGAGAGTGGGCTTTTCTGTGTGCGATGGGCGGACGCTGATGCTTCCCGGGCGTTGTCCCTACTGGATCGCGCGGGCGTCGAAGACGTAGATGGGGAGGTTGTCGCGGTAGAAGGTGGCGAGGGGTGGCGAGCAGATGACGCCCTCCGAGACGAGCGAGTGGGGGCCAGCCTGGCCGGGCTCCCGAAGCGAGAGGCAGGGCGATGGAGCCTGCCAGGAGAGGGCGACGTAGTAGCGGACGTTGTAGTCGGCCAGGATCTCGCGGAGGGGTTCGCGGCGCTTGATCCTGCCCAGGTACTCGGCGTCCATGACGAGACCCTCGGTCTGGAGGAGGGGCTGCAAGGAGAGGTATCCGGTCATGCCGGCCTGGTCTCCCATGGCGTAGATGCCGGGGTGGAGGTCCATGTAGTCGGCGAGGCGTTTCGAGGAGGTGTAGATGACGACGGAGTTGGGGGAGAGGACGCTGTAAGCACCGATGTAGACAAGGTAGGCGAGGGCGAGGGCGAGGGCGGCGGCCTCCATGCGCCTAGTGGTGCTGACTGGGGGGAGGAGGGAGGGGCGGGCAAGCATGGCGATGGAGGCGGTCGACGAGAAGACGAAGGTGTAGAAGTACCACGGCCAGAGGTTCCAGTCGCTGACGAAGGAGAGGACGGCGACCTGGAGGATGGGGAAGAGGAGCATGGGGAGGAGGACGGCCCGGTGAGGTCGGGGGAGTGCGCGGATGGAGCGGGCCTTGGCAAAACGGCTGGGGGCGAAAAGGCCCGGGGCGAGGAGGCCGAGGGCGAGGAGAATGAGGCACGGAAGGACGAAGATGAGCTTGAAGCGATCGATAGGGGAGACGAGGCCGAGGACGCTGGAGGCGGAGGGGAGGCGCGTGGTCTTGAGCTGCTTGGCCAGGGCGGAGACGGGGAGGAGGAGGTGGAAGAGGCGGAGGTTGATGGCGAGGTAGAGGGGGAGGGGAGAGAGGCCGAGGAGCAGGGAAAGAAGGCTTCGCGGAGACCGGAGGCGGAGGTCGGTCCAGAGGACGGCTAGGAGGAGGGGGAAGACGAGAAGGGCGGCGTCCAGGCGGGCGAGGATGGTAAGGCTGCCGAGGAGGGCGATACCGAGGATGCGGCGGGGCGGGGCCGTGGCGTCGAGATGGAGGAGGAGGGCGACGAAGGCCATGCCGAGGGGAAGGGCGAGGGTGACCTCCATGCCGTAGCGGAGCAGGAGCAGGGCCTGCATGGAGACGACGACCGTGGCGATATCACGGAGGGGCTGCGGAAGGTGGAGGGTGCGAAAGATCTGCTCGACGCCGAGGTAGACGAGCAGGGCGGAGGCCAAGGTGAGGGTCTGGAGGGCGACGAAGAAGGCGGGGCCGTGGAAGCACCAGCGGAGGCCGGCGAGGGTGAACAGCCAGAGGGGATGGTAGCCGTTGGTGCGGTGGACGCCATCGAAGCTGCTTATGCCGCGGAGGGCGAGGTTGTCGGCGATCTTAAGGTAGTAGAAGAAGTCGTCCTGGAAGAAGCCGAGCAGGAGACCGCGATGCAGGAAGCGGGTGAAGAGGGCCGCTATGCTGGCGGCCGTGAAGAGCGCACGGGCGGCGAGCGTTGACGGCGACCTCTTCCCCTGATGGACGTGCGGTGTAGGCACCCTGCCCTAGGCGACGCGTTCGATGGTGACGGTCTCGAGGAGGACGGGGGTCTTGGGGCGATCGCTGCTGTCGCGAGGGAGCTGGCTGATCTTCTCGATGACGTCGTAGCCTTCGACGACTTCGCCGAAGATGGTGTGCTTGCCGGTGAGCCAGCTGGTGTCGGCGACGGTGATGAAGAACTGGGAGCCGTTGGTGTTGGGGCCGGAGTTGGCCATGGCGAGTTTGCCCTTGCCGGTGAAGCCGTGTTTCGAGCCCTTGGTCTCGTCGGCGAACTTGTAGCCGGGCCCGCCCATGCCGGTGCCCTCGGGATCGCCGCCCTGGACCATGAACTGGGGGATGACGCGGTGGAAGATGGTTCCGTCGTAGAGCTTGTTGCCTTTTTTCGAGCGCGAGTTCCACTCCTTGCTGCCTTCGGCGAGGGCGATGAAGTTCTTGACGGTCTCGGGTGCATCCTGCTCGAACAGCTCACAGACGACGGTTCCCTGGGAGGTTTTGAAGGTGGCGTAGGTTCCTGGTTTATTGGGCATGGTTTTGGATCTCCTGGTGCTGTTTTGGAAACAATGAGAGCGGCTGCGCGCTTACCTGGGAGTTGGGGCGGACGGCGCCGGTGCGGACGGCGTCGGTGGGGGCGCGGCGGCGGCGGGGGGTTCGGGTGGGATGGGCTGGCCCTCGCGGACGACGGTGATGCGATTGATGACCACGGGGGTGACGGGCTTGTCGCCGGGGGTGCGCTCGACGCGCGCTATGGAGGCGACGAGGAGGACAGAGTGGGCGTCGCACTGGCCGAAGATGGTGTGTTTGCGGGAGAGCTCGGGGACGGGCGCCTCGGTGATGAAGAACTGGCTGCCGTTGGTGGCGGGGCCGGAGTTGGCCATGGCGAGGCGGCCGGGGACGTCGAAGGCGAGGTTGGGGTCGAACTCATCCTGAAAGAAGTAGCCGGGGTCGCCGGTGCCGTTGCCGACGCGGTCGCCGCCCTGGATCATGAAGTTGGGGATGACGCGATGGAAGGTGGTGCCGCTGTAGAAGGGCTGGCGGTGCACCTTTTTGAGGGTGACGGGGTCGGTCCAATCCTTGGTGCCGTCGGCGAGACCGATGAAGTTGGCGACGGTGACGGGCGCCTGTTTGTCGTAGAGCTTGCAGGTGAGGCGGCCCATGGAGGTGTCGATGAGGGCGGTGGGGCCGGTGGGGATGACGGGCGGCTGGACCTGGGCGGCGGCGCTGGGGGAGTCGGGGAGGTCGCTGGGGGCGGGGGCGGGTGTGGTCTGGGAGGGTGTGGCCGCTGGTGCTGTCTGCGTGGAGGGTGCGGGTATGGCGGGTGTTGGAGCCTGCGCCTGGGTGAGTGGAGCGGCGAGGACGAGGAGGAGAAGCGAACGCGGGATCATGCGGGTGACGGGGCTCCTGATGCAAGTGTACGCAGGGGAGGGGGGTCTAGACGAGGCGGCGGAGGAGGACGCGGACGAGCTCGAGCGTGCCGCCGTAGACGATGTGCGCGGCCCAGTGCTGGAGGTGGTCGGTGGGTGCGGTCTCGGTGGGCGGGGGAGAGAGGCTGAGGGCAGGGACGGCGATCTCGTCTGCACCGAGGAAGAGGAGGGTTCCGAAGGCGGTTCCGCCACCGGAGGAGACCTCGGGAGCGAGCTCGGCGGCGACTCCGTAGACCATGCCCATGAGGGTTCCGAAGCCGTAGTCGACGACCTGTCCGGCCTGTTTGCGGCTGCCGGGCGGGATCTGGGCGCCGGCGACGGCGGCGATTTTGCGGGCGACGATCTCGGTTGAGTTTTCCTGGGTGGCCTGCTTCTGCTCCTCTTCGGCCTGCTCGTGGGCGATCTGCCAGGGCGACTCACCGTCGGCGAGCTTGTGCTGTTTTTCGACGGCCTTCTGGCCGAGGGAAGAGAGCTTCTGGAACTGTCCCATGACGACGGTTGCTGCGAGGCCGGCGGTCGCGCCGACGACGAGACCTCGGAGGACGGATGGTTTGGGGGATGCCATCCTCAAAGGATACCCCGCGGCACAGGTCGGTGCGCGTGGGCTCGTCTGGCCCAGCTTTCTGGCCCAGCTTGTCTGGCTTGCTAGTTTGCGACGCTCCGGAGGGTGTTTGCGGCATCGTACGGGCAGGAGAAGATCATGGCTAAATTTGCGCTGTATGTTCCGTTGAAGGCCAAGGCTGGCAAAGAGGGAGAGGTCGAGGCGTTTTTGAAGCAAGGGGCTGAGATGGCCGCGAAGGAGGGCGGAACTATCTCGTGGTTCGGGCTGAAGGAGGGGGAGGGGCGGTATGCCGTGTTCGACACGTTTGACGATGAGGCGGGGCGGGACGCACACCTGAATGGGGATATAGCAAAGGCGCTGATGGCGAAGGCGGAGGAGTTGTTTTCGGAGCCGCCGCGGATCAACAAGATTGAGGTGCTGGCGACGAAGGCGTAGCGGGCGCTTCCGGTTAGAGATCCGGTTTTCAGAGATCAGGTCGGGTCGATGCTTCGGGATCGGCCTTGAGGCCGGTAGAGCCGGTCTGCGACTCCATTCTGGCGGCGGTGGCTTCGACTTCGCGGAGGACGCGGAGGAGGTTGCCGCCGAGGATCTTGCCGATTGCGAAGCTGCTGTAGCCGCGGGCGGAGAGGGCTTCCGGGATGCGTGGGAGGTCAGTTGCGGAGTCGATTCCGGCGGGAAGAGCGGAGACGCCGTCGAAGTCGGAGCCGAGGCCGACGTGGTCGATGCCGGCGACCGTGGCAATGTGGTGGATGTGATCGATGAGTGAGCTGAGCGGTGGCCGGGGGATGCGGCTGGCGAACGCGCGATCGACCTCGAGCGAGGCACTGTACGGGACGGGCTGCCTGCGGGCCGCGTAAGTGGATTCAAGGGCGGTGTGGGCGGCGTGGCGATCGGGGGCGAGGGCGTTCCAGGCGGAGCGCCAGACCTCGTCGATAAAGGCGGGGTAGAAGTTGACCATGACGGCGCCGCCCCGGTTTGCGATGGCGAGCAGGTGGGCGTCGGTGAGGTTGCGGGGGGCGGCGGTGAGGGCGCGGGCGCCGGAGTGGCTGGCGAGGACGGGTGCGGTGGAGGTGGCGAGGACGTGGTCGAGGGCGGGGTCCGAGATGTGCGAGACGTCGACCGCCATGCCGAGGCGGTTCATCTCGCGGACGACCTCCTTGCCGAAGGAGGAGAGGCCGCCGTGGTGGGGGATGGAGGGGTCTTCGAGGTCGCCGGAGGAGTCGGCCCAGTCGTTGGAGTTGGCCCAGGTGAGGGTCATGTAGCGGACACCGAGACGGAAGTAGAGGCGAAGGTTGGCGAGGGAGTTTTCGATGGCGTGGCCGCCCTCGATGCCCATAAGAACGGCGAAGGCGCCGTCGCGGAACGACTGCTCGATGGCGGCGGCAGTGGTGCAGAGGCGAAGCTGCGGGTTCTGACGCACCTGTTCGAGGACGGCGTGGATGAGATGGAGGGTGCGATGGGCGTAACGGCCGCGCCATTCGCTGGGCTCGGGCCAGATGGCGAAGAACTCGGCGGAGAGGCCGCCGGCGCGCGCGGACTCGAGGTTGAGATGGCCAGCGCCGAGCGAGTCATTGAAGCTCCAGGCCTCATCGGCGAAGCGCTGCGGGGTGTCGGCGTGGGCGTCGATTGTGAGGATTGCGGGGTGAGGCGCGGGGTGGGCGGAGTGGATGGAGAGGTCGGGGTAGGGGGCGTCGGCTTGGGGGATTGCAGGCATGGAGTCGGGATTGGGGCCGGGGTGAGTGGTGCGGGTGCGGGATAGACAACCTCGCGGATTGGGTGGCGAATCCAATGGGCCTGAGGTGAAGTATGAACCAAAATGACAGTTCGATGAACCGGAACCTGAATTCGACGAAGAACCCGGCGCGGCCGGCGCACGAGGCGGTGGAGTCGCACACCGGCAACGCGACCGATGCCGGGAAGGATGAGCAGGAGCACGTGGACCGCGCGGCGATGGAGAGTGCGAAGCGTGCGCAGAATCGCATTCACAACGATGAGGAGACGACACCGGGCAATACGATCTTTTCGAAGTAGGCTCGAAGCTGCAGAGCTGGGAGGGAGGCGGCGCCAAGAAGCTGAGGGCATCGCGGACCACGAAAGGCCCACCTGATTAGGTGGGCCTTGGTGTGTGAGCGAGAAGTTTTACAGGGCTGCTGCACCGGCTTCCGCGACGGCGTGATCCTGTTCGCCGGAGCCTCCGCTGACGCCGATGCCGCCGACGACCTTGCCATCCTGCTTGAGGGGGATGCCGCCGGCAAAGATCATGACCTTGCCGCCGTTGGAGGCGTGGATGCCGAAGAACTGGTCGCCTGACTGCGAGTGGGTGCCGAGGTCTTTGGTCGTGATGTCGAAGGCGCGGGAGGTCCAGGCCTTCTTCTGCGAGATGTCGATCGATCCGAGCCAGGCGTTTTCCATACGTTCGAAGGCGACGAGGTTGCCGCCTTCATCGACGACGGCTACGTTCATGGGCTGGCCGATCTCCACGGCCTTCTTTTCTGCTGCCGCGAGGATGCGGCGAGCGTCTGCGAGTCGAATCATTTTGGATGAGCTCCTGTTTCTGTTGTTGCGTAATGGGGTGAGATGCTGCTGGTGGCATTCTGATAAAACCGGGTTCCGAGTGGGGGACCCGCCGGTGTCAAAGGCGCGGGGAGAGTGGGTGATCGAGGGCTTTGAGGGGGTCGGGCTCGGGGGCAGGGCTCTTCCAGCCATAGGTCTCGTAACGCCAATGGGCGGCGCCGGCGGCGAGTTCAAGGACGGTGAAGCCTTCGGGGGTTCCCCAGCGTGAGCCCTTCCACCAGTTGCCGGAGACGGCTCCACTGGTAATGTACGGCGTGTTGCGCCAGAGGACGGTCTCGTTGATGTGGGTGTGGCCCTGGAGGACGGCGATGACGTTGTGGCCCTCGAAGAGTTGGGTGACCTCGCGGGCGTTGCCGAGGAGGAAGCCGTGGAGGCCGGTGATGGCCTGGTAGGCGGCGGCCTTCGCGGCGCGGTCGTCGGATGGAGTGTACTGCGGGGCGGCGGAGACGATGGGGACGTGCGAGGCGACGACGATGGGCGTGCCGGCGGGGGTGGCGGCGAGATCCTGTGCGAGCCAGGCGATCTGGGCGGGGTCGACCATGGCGTCGAAGTCGCGCTGGGAGGTGATCTGGATGGAGTCGAGGAGGATGAAGTGGTAGCCGGCTTGGTCGAAGGAGCGGTACGTTCTGGTGTTGAAGAGCTGCTCGAAGGCTTTTTTGCCGTAGAGGGGGTCGGAGGTGGGGACGTTGGAGCCGGGATCGCGACCGAAGACGTCGTGGTTGCCGATGACGTGGTGGATGGGGATGCCGTCGAGCGCGTGCTCGGTCTTTCCGTAGAGGTCGAGGAGCATGAGCGAGCGATCGCGGGGGACGGCGGCGAGATCGAAGCAGTGGTCTCCGCCCTGGATGCAAAGGTCGGGCTTGAGGGACTTGATCTTCGCGAGCGCGAGGGCGGTGCCTTCGGCGGCGCGGAGTTCGGGCTCGGTGTGGGTGTCGGTGAAGAAGACGAGTTTGAGGCTGCCGGGAGTCGCGGCAGACCGCGTCGCTTGCTGGGCAGGAAGGGGGAGGCCGGATGCGGCTGCTGCGGCGGCGGAGAGGGAGAGGAAGCGGCGGCGGTCGAGGAGGCGCATGGAAGCGATGGTACAGCGAGGGGTGGAAGGAGGTGTTGCGGGCGGGTCGGTTTAGACGAGGCGGATGTGGGCGGAATATAGATCGTCGCCGACGGCGGTGAAGGGGCGGAGGCGGAGGTTTGTGTCGGGAGTATCGATGCTCCACTCGGAGGGGGAGGTGCGGCGGGCGGATAGGAGTTGATCGCGCGAGAGCGAGGGCATGGGGCAGAGGGGCATGAGGACGAGGGGCCCGTAGAGGAGGGAGACGATCTCAGGATGGGGGGTGCCGCCGTCGGTGCGGAGGGGTTCTACGCGTAGCTGCATCGGGAGGTGGAGTTCGATGAGGTCTCCGGTGCGCCACTCACGGTGGAGTTCGGCGAAGCCACGGGTGACGGAGAGCGGCTGCGGGATCCGGTTCACGGTGATCTGCGGAGCCGGGTCTGATTTTGGGCCCACTCGGGGATGCGGAGGTGGAGCCTGAGGGTGGAGGGGCGGGAGGTGCGGAGGTGGAGGCGGATGGTGTCGGTCTCGGGGTAGCCGGGCTCCTGCTCCAGACGGAGGTGGGCGGACGGTGTGCTCCAGCGGACGTTGGAGGCGAAGTAGAGGTTGACCCAGACGGACGGGTCTGGGGTAGAGCGGTTGGGGGCTGCTGGACCGAGGAGGTAGGCGTTGATGCCGTAGTCGGCGGCGAGCTGCGGGAGTGTGCCGGAGCAGCAGGGCCAGCGGTGGGTGGAGTCGACGCGTCGGGCGGCGCTGCTGAAGTCGGCGTAGTAGAAGGAGTGGCCGTCGCCCTGCATGGGGCGTGCGCCGAGGGCGGCATTGAGCATGACGCGCTCCATGCTGTCGCCGTAGTGGCCGTCGCGGGTGGCCTGGAGGAGGTAGCGGGTGAGCTTCATGTGGGCGTAGGCGCCACAGGGGGTCTCGAAGGAGTTGTGGGTCTTGGTGAGGCTGGTGAAGAGGCGGTCGGAGCCGGGCCTTTCGAGGGTCTCCTCGGGCGCCCAGCCGCCGGTCGAGTAGCTCTGGGCCTCAAGCATCGCGAAGCCCTTGACGGCGGCCTGGAGGTGGCGTGTGCTGCCGGCGACGAAGTACGCCTGCATGGCGGAGCAGAGGGCGTTGACGTGGCTGTAGGCGTGGAGGCCGCCGAGGACGTTTTCGCCGCGCGCGAGGGGGTCGAAGAAGCTGTCTAGTAGGTACTGCTCGGCCATGGTGCGGAAGTCGGCGCCGCCGCCCATGGAGGAGACGAGGTAGAGGTTTTCGGGGAGGACGTAGCTCTCATCCCAGTGGAAGGACGCGTCGCGGTCTACGCGCCAGGCGTACTCGCGCTCGATGGCACGACCGGGGAGGCTGGGGAGGGCGGCCTGGCGGGCCTTCTCGAGGGTGGGGAGGGCTTGCGGGTCGTGGAGGAGGTGGTGCGCGTCCATGAAGCCGCAGACGAGCTTGTCGAAGGTGTAGGCGGGGAAGCGGGTCCCGTCGAAGAAGGCGGGGGAGATGGTTTCGGCGTAGAGGCGATGGAGGCGGCGGACGCGGTCGGCAAGGACGGGATTGTTGTCGGAGGCAGAGGTGCGAGCGAGGGCGGAGGTCCACTGGCCGAAGCAGTGTCCGGGAGCGAAGCCGGCGTCGCCGGTGTGGAAGTCGTAGGTGGGGAGGTATTGGTACCAGCCGCCGATGTCGACGCCGGGGGCGGCCTGGCCAGCCATGGCGCGGAAGGGTTTGAGGAGGCTGTCGTCGGAGAGGCCGGAGAGGATGGCGAGGGTGTTGCGCCCCTGGGCGCGGTGGAGGTCGCTGAGGACGGTTACCTGGTTGTAGTGGGGGCTGCGGAGGGGGCTGGTTGCGGCGGGATTGTTTGCGTGGAGGCGGGTTGCGGTGACGGTGGCGATGGTGAGGGTTAAGAAGCGGCGGCGGTCCAGGTGGGGCATCGGGATGATGGTAGACCGCCGGGCTCTCAGGCGCTATTTCTCGAGCGGCAGGCTCCTAAGCGACTGCGAGCACTTCCTTCCGAACCAAGCGAAGACGGATCGTTGCTGGCGGTTGTGAGAACTAGCGGGTGAAGAGGTCTTTGACTTGCTGGAGGATGACGTCGCGGCTGACGTCGGAGATGGCCTCGGTGAGGGGGAGTTGTTTGGGGCAGGCTTCGACGCAGTTCTGGGCGAAGCCGCACTCCTGGACGCCGCCGTCCCCGGCGAGGGCGCGGAGGCGTTCGGCCTTGAGGACGGCGCCGGTGGGGTGGTTGTTGAAGAGCTTGACCTGGGCGATGGTGGCGGCGCCGACGAAGTTGGTCTGGTCGTTGAACTGGGGGCAGACCTCCATGCAGATGGTGCAGGAGATGCAGTTGGAGAGGGGGTAGAGCTGCTCCTGGAGCTGGGGGAACTGGCGGGGGCCTTCGCCGAGATCGTAGGAGCCGTCGATGGGGACCCAGGCCTTGACGCGCTTGAGGTTCTCGAAGAGCACGGAGCGGTCTACGGCGAGGTCGCGGACGACGGGGAATTTCGAGAGGGGGGCGAGGGTGATGGGCTGGGCGAGCTTGTCGACCAGGGCGGAGCAGGCCATGCGGGCCTTGCCGTTGATGAGCATGGCGCAGGAGCCGCAGATCTCTTCGAGGCAGTTGGCGTCGTAGGCGATGGGGGTGGTGGGCTGGCCGGACGCGGTGACGGGGTCGCAGGCGATCTCGCCGAGGAGCGAGGTGATGTTCATGTTGGGGCGGTAGGGGATCTCGAACTTTTCGGTGCGGGCGGGGGCGTCCGGGGTGGCCTGGCGCTTGATCTCGACCTTGATGGTGCGCTGGGAGGTCTGCGCGGCGGTGGCAGACTGGGCTACTGGGGAGTGGGTGGTGCTGGGGGTCTGGACGGCGGTGGCCATTGTGCTTGCTCCTGCTGATGCCTGGTCTGACGCGGTGCACTTCTTGCGGTTCTGGTGGGGAAGGTCTGGGTACCCCACCCCCCCCGTACATAAGTACCAAAGTCTTAAATCGGTGGGGCTTAGGTTTGGACTTGGACCCAGGTACCCCCTACGGGTTCTTCCAATGCAGCGCAGGAGCGGGTGCTGCAACTCCTACTTTCAGGATAACTGTTGCTGAGGGGTAACTACGCCAACCGGTTTGATGTTGCGATCACGCTCCCCTGGTTCGTGTTGTCGGCCGGAAGGTGTCTTCCGGTTGATCCTTGTTCGGCGGCCCATCTCAGGACGCTAGCCAGAGATCGTGGTGGTTCGACTTAGCATTGCGGTAGAGAAGCAGGTTCCTCTGCTTCGCTCCTGAATGACAAGCAAAAAAGCTACGACGACAAGTGAAGGGGCGGAGGAGCTGTGGATCGCGACATGGCGGTCGTCCTGAATGGTTGTTGGTGGAGCCAGGTGCGGGGATCCTTCGCTTCGCTCGAGGATGACAAGCAAAGCAAGGACGACAGAGGGAGAGGGGCGGCGGAGATGTGGATCGGGGATCCTTCGCTTCGCTCGAGGATGACAGCCACTGATTCTCTTTAGGCAGTAGCGGCATAGTTGCGGGCGCGTGGGGTGATGTGGCTGATATCGACCTCTTCGAAGGTGAATCGGGGGGAGCCGTCGACGAAGGCGGCTTTGGTGGTTTTGAGGAACTGGGCGTCGTTGCGATCGGGGAAGTCGGGTTTGTAGTGGGCCCCGCGGGACTCGTCGCGGAGGGCTGCTCCGCCGACGACGACGCGGGAGAGGTGAAGCATGTTTTCCAGCTGGCGTGCGAAGGCGAAGGAGGTGTTGGCCCACTGGCTCTTGTCGGAGAGGTTGATGTTTTTATACCGATCGAGGAGATCGACGATTTTGGCGTCGGCTTCTGCCAGGCCGGCGTTGTAGCGGATGATGGTGGCGTGGCGGGTCATGGTGTCGCCAAGCTCGCGCCACATCTTGAAGGGGTTTTCCTGATGGCCGTTTGCGCCGGAGCTGGTGAGGATGCGGGCGTTCTTTTCGTTCTGGCGGTCGAGCTCGGCGCGGTGGCCGCCGTCGCCGGTCTGGGCGGGGAGGTTGCGGGCGTACTCCATCGCGCAGGGGCCGGCGACGAAGCCGCCGTAGATGCAGGAGAGGAGCGAGTTGGCTCCGAGGCGGTTGGCTCCGTGGATGGAGTAGTCGGCCTCACCGGCGGCGAAGATGCCGGGGATGTTGGTCTGCTGGTTGAAGTCGACCCACAGGCCGCCCATGGTGTAGTGCATGCCGGGGAAGATCTTCATGGGGACGTCGCGCGGGTCGTCGCCGACAAACTTCTCGTAAATTTCCAGTATGCCTTCGAGCTTGCGGTTGAGGGTGGCGCGGTCTATGTGGGTGAGGTCGAGGTAGACCATGGGCTGGCCTTCGATGCCGAGGCCGAGCTCGTAGACGACGCGGTGGATGGCCCGGGTGGCGATGTCGCGGGGGACGAGGTTGCCGTACTTGGGGTACCACTCTTCGAGGAAGTAGAAGCGGTCGGCCTCGGGTATGGTTTTGGCGACGCGCTTGTCGTTGACGTCACGCGGGACCCAGACGCGGCCGCCCTCGCCGCGGGCGGACTCGGACATGAGGCGGAGCTTGTCTTCACCAGGGATGGCGGTGGGGTGGACCTGGATGAACTCGCCGTTGGCGTAGAAGGCTCCCTGCTGGTAGAGCGCGGACTGGGCGGAGCCTGTACACACGACTGAGTTGGTGGATTTGCCGAAGATGGCCCCGATGCCGCCGGTACAGATGATGAGGGCGTCGGCGGGGAAGGTGCGGGTCTCCATGGAGCGGAGGTCGAGGGCGGCGATGCCGCGGGCGGCGCCGTTTGAATCGAGGACGGCGGAGAGGAACTCCCATCCCTCGTACTTGGTGACCTTGCCCTCGGACTCGTAGCGGCGGACCTGCTCGTCGAGAGCGTAGAGGAGTTGCTGGCCGGTGGTTGCACCTGCGAAGGCTGTCCGGTGATACAACGTACCGCCGAAGCGGCGGAAGTCGAGCAGGCCTTCGGGGGTGCGATTGAAGGGGACGCCCATGCGGTCGAGGAGGTCGATGATGGCGGGGCCCTGGGCGGTCATCTGCTTGACGGGAGTCTGGTTGGCGAGGAAGTCGCCGCCGTAAACGGTGTCGTCGAAGTGCTTGAGGACGTTGTCGCCCTCGCCCTTGAGGTTTTTGGCGGCGTTGATGCCGCCCTGGGCGCAGACGGAGTGCGAGCGCTTGACGGGGACGATGGAGAAGAGGTCGACCTTGCCGCCGGCTTCGGCGATCTTGATTACGGCGGAGAGGCCGGCCAGGCCTCCTCCTACGACAATGATGCGTGGGGTTGCTGCCATGTGCGCTTCCTAACGTTGAACTTTCATCGAATCAGTTTTGAACTGCCAGAGCAACATCATTGCGGCACCGGCTGTATAAGCGAAGAGCGAGACTCGGTCGATTAGTACCATGCGTTTAGCAATGTCGCTGCGAGGCTTTTCCCTGCGTAGGCGTCTGATCTCGGCTGAATACTTCAGCCCGAAGTCGAGCCCTCTTTTTTCTCCGACTAAGGCCTTTACGATCCTGTATCTCAGCACCTCACCTACGAAGACGGTCGCGACAGCAAGGAGCAGAAAAGCCATCGCTAACGCCGATGGCTGCCTCGTCAACGCGATTCGCCAGGCTGGGTCGGATTCGTGGTGCCTGGGGGTGCTGTTGATGGGGCGGGGAGGGTGATGCCGGCAGGTTGGGCGGGCATGACGTTTTCGGGGGCGTTGGGGTACTTCCAGACGATGGCGTAGATGGAGATGAGGCCCATGACGCAGAGGGCTGAGCCGATGGCTCCGCAGACGTAGGCGAAGCGTTTGCGGGCGCGGTCGCCGGGGGTGATGCCCCACTTGGCGGCGAAGAGCCAGATGCCGTAGGAGAAGTGCCAGATGGTGGCGACCATGGCGATGACGTAGATGGCGAGCATCCAGGGGTTGGAGAGTTCGACCTGGACTTTATGGAAGGCAGCGCCGGGGTTCTCGGGGAGCGAGATGCCGGAGAAGCGCTGACGCCAGACGTGCTGGACGATGTAGGCGAGGGCGATGAGGCCGGTGAAGCGCTGCGACAGGTACATCCAGTTGCCGGCCCAGGGGTAGACGTTGACGTTGGCGCGGCCACGGATGGAGATCCAGACGCCGTAGAGGGCGTGGAAGGCGAGGGGGATGAAGATGAAGGTCCACTCGAGGACGCGGACGAGCGGGAGGCCGTTGAGGAATTTTACCTGCTGGGCGTAGGCGAGGGGGCCGTTCCAGGTCTCGAAGTTGGAGACGATGTGCTCGACGAGGAAGGCGCCGATGGGGATGATGCCCGAGAGTGAGTGGAGCTTGCGCCAGAGGAAGGAGTGGCCCTCGCCGGCGCGGAGGGGATGGACGCCCTTTTGGCCGGAACGCGCGGAGTTATCAGGCGGGGCTACGGGTGCGGCTGCGGCCATTCTGGCTCCTTCTCCTGGTGCTGCCTGGGCGTTTGGGTGTTGCTACGTGCGCGGTGTTTTGGTTCGGGATCAGGCACACTGATTTTCTTCCGCGTGGAAAGGGTCGTCAAGAAGTGCAGGGGCATGTGTGCGGTTATCGTCAGGATTGTGCGAATACGTGTGCCTGGTGGAGGTTTGCGAGCAGGGCTTCGAGGGCCTTTGCGCGGTGGCTGAGGAGGTGGCGCTCGGGCAGGGCGAGTTCGGCCATGGATCGGCCGTCTTCGGGGAGGAGGAAGAGGGGGTCGTAGCCGAAGCCTCCGTTGCCGCGGGGGACGGCGAGGATCTCGCCTTCGACGATGCCGTGCCCGGTGGCGAGAACGGCGCCATCGCGGGCGGCGGCGAGGACGCAGCGGAAGCGGGCGTGGCGATCCGCCTCGCGGGTGCTGGCGAGGGCGTCGAGGAGGCAGAGGAGGTTGCGCTGGTCGGGAGGCAATGGTCGGCGGGTGGTGTAGCGCTGGTCGTCTGCATAGCGGGCGGAGCGGACGCCGGGGGCGCCGTGCAGGGCGTCGACCTCGAGGCCGGAGTCGTCGGCGAGGATGGTGAGGCCGGGAGCGAGGCGGGAGTAGAAGAGGGCTTTGGAGGTGGCGTTGCCCTCGAAGGTGGGCTCGTCCTCGGGGGCTTCGGGGAGGCCGGCGAGGCCGGGCAGGGGGAGGAGGGTGATGCCGGGTGTGGGGACGGCGGCGAAGTCGCGGAGCTTGCCGGGGTTGGTGGTGGCGATGTGGAGGGTGGTTTCGGTCACGCATCTATTGTGGGGCTTGCGGGGTAGTGTGGGGCTTGAGAGGAGGTAACTGGTGAAGGCGGTGCGCGTGTGGAACTCATCGGGTATCAGGTATCAGGTATCAGGTATCGGGTATCGGGTATCGGGTGTGAGCTTGAGCGGGGCTGACGTCCTGGGATGGATCGCATCTCAGTGGGGTGATCTTGGGGGTGATATGGGGGTTGAGGGATGGGCGGGATGAAGGCACATACGGAGTATCTGGAGATGAAGACGGCGGAGCGGTACGAGATGGTGCACCTGACGCCGCAGGTGGAGGAGATTGTGGGGCGGAGCGGGGTGGAGGATGGGCTGTGCTTCGTCTCGCCGATGCACATTACGGCGGCGATCTATGTGAACGACAACGAGGACGGGCTGATCGAGGATATCGGGGTGTGGCTGGAGCGGCTGGCTCCGCGGGATCCGGCGTACAAGCATCACCGGACGGGGGAGGATAACGGGGATGCGCATCTGAAGGCGCTGCTGCTGCACCACGAGACGACGCTGCCGGTGACGAAGGGGAGATTGGATCTGGGGAGGTGGCAGCGGGTGTTTTATGCGGAGTTCGATGGGCAGCGGAAGAAGCGGGTGATTGTGAAGGTGCTGGGGGTGGGGAGGTAGGGGTACCCTCCCCCCGTACTTAGTACCCAAAGTCTTCAAATTGGTGAGGTTAGGTACGAACAGGTACGAGCACCCAGACTGCGCGAATGGTGTAAACGCTTGTCTGAGGTTTTCCCAAATTTGGGCTATACCTCCAGTATAGAGAGTCGCGGTAGCTGTTACGCCACGGGTGTCCAGAGCTTGAATGAGACACACAAGGCCGGCAATCGAAGGTGGCAGGAGGTGATGATGACAGCGAAACAGCTTCGGTGTCTTGGCGGCGCGGCGGTGATGGCGTCGTGTCTGTTGTGGGGGTGGCGACCTGGAAGCGCCGAGCCGGTGGACGGGCGTATCGTGCGGCTGGCAGAGCTGGCGATCGATCCCGCTCAGTTGGAGGAGTATAACGTCGCGCTCCGAGAGGAGATCGAGACTTCGATTCGGGTCGAGCCGGGGGTGTTGACCTTGTATGCGGTGTCGGTCAAGGGGCATCCGGACCAGATCAGGCTTTTTGAGACGTATCGGAGTTCGGCTGCGTACCAGGCGCATCTCGAGAGTGCTCACTTCAAGAGGTACAAGGCCCGGACGCAAGGAATGGTGAAGTCCCTTACGCTGGTCGAGACGGAGCCGATTCTGCTGGGCGGGAAGTCGAGATGAAGTTTCGGGTGCGTGTGGGTGAAGTGTGTCGTCAGAAGCACTACAGGAGATGAGGGCGCGTTGCGGATTACTTCCGAGAAGCCGACCTGTCAGGACCAATCTGCATTAGTCCAGGCGTCAGCTGTCCATAGGCAAAGCAAACCTTTACCCGAGAGGGCACGCCTACGCTGCAGGTGCGATCAGAGACTGAACATGTGCCAAGTGCTCCTTCAACTTCGGAAGAGTCTGCGCCGCCCACTGACGCAGCTCGGCATTTGTGCCTGTGGCCCCGTAGGACTCGAAGAGCGCGACAGCCTGTTGATGAGCTACCCGTTGTTGTTGCAGAAAGCGCTTCGAGAAAGCTGGCCCCTCGAGGTTCTTCAACTCATCAATCAGCGCCTGGTGCGCTGGATCGAGACGTGGTGGCAGCGGCAGGTCCTGCGCGTGGCCCTTCACGATAACGCCCAGTTGAGAAGAAGTCTTCTGGTGGTCAGCATTCAGCATGGCGGCGAGGGCACGAGTAGGAGCATCGCCTTTGACCGCGGCCAACTCACTGCTCTGGGTTTCATACATGTCTGAAAAAGCTGCGCGCCGCACGAACTCCGCTGGATTAATCGCGCTCGCATGGGGAACAGCTACCTGTGCAGGCGCAGGCGATTCGCCGGTAGCGCTCAGGAGCGAAAGGGCGAGGCAGAACGCGTAGGAGGTCTTGTACATAGTTTTTCCTTTCGGGGAGCGTCATTGCCCTCGCTCGTTAGACAGCTCGAACGCTTACTGTGTGCCACGAGCGCGAAAGATACCCGGCGTAATTCCAGATTGGTGCAGGCGTCGCCGGCTGGCTTCCGCCGGCAGAGTCGAACGCCCGCACGGTCAGCTCGTGCTTTCCTTTGGAAAGATTTACTTGTGCAGTCCAGGGAGTCCAGCTCCAGGGCGCGTCGGCGTGCGTCTCAAGCGTGGCACGACTCCAGGTCTTACCGCCGTCGGAGGACAGTTCCACACGATCGACTCGAGCGCTGGTGGCAATCGCATATCCAAGGACATTGCTTTTTGCCTGCGGGAACTGTCGTGTCATCCGACGGCATAAGGATCGCTGAATTCAAAGGCATATCGTTGATGAAAGGTTCCTTGCTCAGGTCTACCGTTTGCTTCGTCACGTCCGGCGGGAAAAGTTTGTATTCCTTCTGTTGAATGTGATTGTCCGAGGGGCGGTCCTGAACGGAGATGGCTGCCAGCCACTTCGGACTCCGAACGCCGGCGTAACCCGGAATGACGACACGCAGCGGAAATCCGTGAGCAGCGGTAAGATCTTGGCCGTTCATCTGAAACACAAGCATTGATTCAGGCGCCAGAGCCTTGGCAAGGGGAATGGAGACGCCGAATTTGAAGTGTTCTCCTTCTTCTTCGATGTCGTCGTGTGCTGCAAAGGCCACATGCATGTTTGGACTGTCGTGTACCCCAACGGATCGGAGGACGTCGCCCAGGCCAACACCCATCCAACTTGCGTTACTGATCGCGCCAACACGCCAGGCGTCCCCAGACACCGATTTGAATTTCCCCATATCGGCGCGGCGATTCCCGGCGCATTGCATTACGGCATTCATAGACCGCCGGGGAAACTTACTCTTCAAATCTGCGAGCGACAAGTTGGGCGCAGCGGATCCCGGGATCTGTAAATGAACGCTGTACCCTGCTTCCGAAAGCGTGGGGATAGTCCCATGATTCCGAATGTAGAAGTCGGCCTGAGAGGTGAGAAATCCAGCACCCAGGCGAGGCGAACGTGGCTCGGAATTCAGGGGAAACTGGCGATGCACAATCGGTCCTGTGTCGGTAGACTGTGCCTGAGCCGTGAAAAGACTTTCCCAATCAAGCAGCAATGTACCCGCGAGCAGACTCGTTCGCTCCACGAAACGACGGCGACTGTACATAGATCCCCCAAGCTGCAACCGTCCTGATCCTACATCTTTTGTTTAGCCGCCCTTGCAGTGGGCTGGCCAACGGGAAGCCCTGCGCAGCTTGCAGCCGCGCCACACTCGGCGTTTGGTTCCATGCCGTGGCTAACTTTCACGAACAAGTAACGATAAACGCGCTTGTGTTTCCCAAGCTGTGTAAACGTATGGTCTGCTCTAGGCGGTGACGGAGAGTTCTTCTTCGAGTTGTTGTTTTTCGGCAAGGGAGGTGTAGTAGCCGTTGCGGGTGATGAGTTGGTCGTGGGTGCCTAGCTCGACGATGCAGCCGTCTACCAGGACGGCGATCTGGTCGGCGTTGCGGGCGGTGGAGATGCGGTGGGAGATGAGAATGGTGGTGCGGCCGACCATTTCGCGGCGGAGGCCGGAGAGGATCTGCTCTTCGGTGTAGGTGTCGACGCTGGCGAGGGCATCGTCGAGGATGAGGATGCGGGGGTTGCGGAGGAGGGCGCGGGCGATGGCGGTGCGCTGCTTCTGGCCGCCGGAGAGGGTGACGCCGCGTTCGCCGACGACGGTTTCGAAGCCTCGGGGGAAGTCGAGGATCTCGGTGGCGATGTGGGCGGTGCGGGCGGCGTCTTCTACCTGCTGCGCAGTGGAGTGCGCGACGCCGAGGGCGATATTTTCGGCGATGGTGGAGGAGAAGAGAAAGGTCTCCTGGGGGACGAAGCCGATGGCCTGGCGGAGGTGGTCGAGGGTGAAGGAGCGGATTGGCTGGCCGTCGATGAGGACCTCGCCGGCGGGGGCGTCGTGGAGGCGGGGGATGAGCGAGACGAGGGTGGATTTGCCGGAGCCGGTGGGGCCGACGATGGCGAGCGAGGAGCCGGCGGGGATATGGAGGTTGATGTCGCGGAGGACGGGGGTGTGGGGGAGGTAGGAGAAGTTGAGGTGGCGGAAGGTGATGGCGCCGTCTACAGGTTTGGGGTGCAGCTTGGGTAGCGGAGCTTGCGGTAGAGAAGCAGATCCCTCCGCTGCGCTGCGGGATGACAACAAAGGGGCGGTGGTGGCGCCGTCGATGCGGTTGGGTTGCAGCTCGGGTGACGGGGTTTGCGGTAGAGAAGCAGATCCCTCCGCTGCGCTGCGGGATGACAACAAGGGGGCGGTGGTGGATGACGGGAAGGGGGCGCTGCGGGATGACAACGAGGGGGAAGTGGGTCCAACGCCGTCGTTCGTTGCGAGGGAGGCGGGGTCGTCGGCGATAGTGGGCTGCTGTTTGAGGAGTTCGTCGATGCGGACGACGGAGGCGGTGCCGCGCTGGAAGAGGTTGACGACCCATCCGATGGCGATCATGGGCCAGGTGAGCTGGACCATGTAGACGTTGAAGCTGGTGAACTGGCCGACGGTGATGTGGTGGAGGAGGACCTCATGGCCGCCGACGAAGAGGGTGATCATGAGCGAGAGGCCGAGGACGAACTCGAGGGTGGGCCAGAGCATGGCCATGAGCCGGACGAGGTGGAGGGAGCGGCGGATGTACTCGAGGTTGGCGGTCTCGAAGGAGGCGATCTCGGCCTCTTCCTGGGCGAAGGCGCGGATGAGGCGGGCTCCGGAGAAGTTCTCCTGGGCCTTGGCGGAGATGTCGGAGAACATGGCCTGGATGCGCTCGAAGCGGGTGTGGATGCGGGCGCCGAAGTACTGAACGAGGATGGACGCTATGGGGAGCGGGACAAAGGCGAAGAGGGTGAGGCGGGGGCTAATGCGGAGCATGAAGGGGAGCGCAGCGGCGGTGAAGACGACCGTGTTGGCCGAGTACATGATGGCGGGGCCGAGCAGCTGGCGGACGGCGGCGAGATCGTTGGTGGTGCGGGCCATGATGTCGCCGGTGCGGTGGGTCTGGTAAAAGCTGGCGGACTGGCGTTCGAGGTTGCGGAAGAGGTCGTTGCGGAGGTCGAATTCGATCTCGCGGGAGGCTCCGATGATGACCTGGCGGGTGATGTAGAGGAACAGGGCGGAGAGCGCAGCGACCAGGAGGAGCCAAAGGGCGTGGTGGAGGATTTTGGTCTCGGTGAGGCCGTGGCGCATGTCATCGATGGCGTGGCCGATGACGAGCGGGATGAGGACCTTGATGGTGTTGTAGAGGAGGACGGCGACGCCGCCCCAGGCGAGCGACCTCCAGTAGCGCCGGAGGTAGGGCACGAGGGGTCGGAGGCGGTTCGGCTTGGGCGGCTTCGGTGTGGGCGTGTTCGGCGTAGTCAGGGAGGGGACCTATTTCGGGGTTGGGGGCTTGGGCTGGGGCGTGGATGTGGGATTGGATGATGCGGGAGGCGCGGTGGATGTGGGTTTCGTCGGGTCTGTGGTGGGGGTGGGGGTGGGGGTAGGTGGCTGGGTAGGTGGCTGGGTGGGGGGCTGGGTCGCGGGGTCTGGCACGGGGGATGGAGGAGCGGCGGTCGGATCAGTGTCGGACATGGCGACGAGTTCGAGATCGAAGATGAGGTCGGCTTTGGGTGGGATACCTGGGCGGCCGGCCTCTCCGTAGGCGAGTTGGTAGGGGATGTAGAGGCGACGCTTTCCTCCGACGCGCATGCCCTCGAAGCCGGTGTCCCAGCCGAGGATGACGCGGCGGGCGCCGTAGGGGAAGGCGATGGGCTCCTTGCCGGGGTGGTCGTCAGAGGAGTCGAATTTGGTGCCGTCGGTGAGCCAACCGGTGTAGCGGACGCTGCAGTACTTCTGGGGGGCGGCGAGCTCGCCGGCGCCGACCAGGGTGTCGACGTAGCGGAGGGCGTAGAGGGACTTCGGCGTGCCCTGGATGGGGGGCACGTTGGGTGGGCTGTCGAGGGGGTTGGAGGACACGTTTACGGGGGCGGGCCGCGCCGCGTTGGAGGCGGTGGAGGGAGTGCGATGGGTAGCCGGCCGCCTGGGGCTGGTGGAGGTGGTCTGGGCGAGGCCGGCGGCGGTGGTGAGGAGTGCGGCGAGGGCGAAGGCGGGAGGCGTTCTGGTCATCGTGACTCCAGTTTAGGCGATTCGGCGGTGGATTGGACCTCCACCGGCTTTGGGTGTGAGGGGAGGAGAACGGCGGGTGCGGACTGGGGCGTCTGGGGAATGTGGAGTCATCAGCAATGAGGAACGAGCAGTGAGTCATGAGTGAGGGCGTTCGTCTCCAGTGCCTGGAGAGGTGGTTTCAAGAGATCTCACCGGGCGGGCTGAAAGCGGGCTAAGGGCGGACTAACGGGCGGACTAAGGTTTTGGAGATCGCGGCCGATAGGGTGGAGAGGTCAGGACGGGGCGGCAGGCCCTGGAGATTTCCGACCAGGGAGATACCTATGCGTGGATTTTGGATGGCGTTGTTTCTAGTGGGATTGGGTTTCGGGACGGCAAGGGCAAGCACGGTGGACGTGCTGCGATCCGCGGACAAGGCGGTGGCGAGTACAGCAACGGCGCGGGGAGCAGATGGGGTCACGGGCTGGGTGGATCTGGCCGGGCTCAGGGAGGTGCCGGGGCCGGTTGGTCTTCTGAGCTTTGGAACGATGCTCTTCGGAGCCGCGGGGGTGTGTGTTTACAAGGCTTCGCGGGCGAAACGAAGCGGTCTGATCGAGGAGGCCGGGGCGATCGCGCGGCTCCTTTGAAAGCTCCGGGATGAGGGACTCAGGTCGGGGTTCGGAGGAGGAGGTAGACGCCGGCAAATCCGAACAGGAGATCGGGGGACCAGGCGGCGAGGATGGCGGGGAGGGTGTTGACGTTGCCCATGGCTTCAAATAGGCCGGCCACGACCCAGTAGGCGATGGCGAGGCCGATAGCGGTGGCGATGCCGGCCAGGCCGCCGCGTTTGCCCATGGAGAGGGCGAAGGGCACGGCGAGGACCGCCATGATGAGGGTGACGAGGGGATAGGCGATCTTGCGATTGAGCTGAACGCGGAGGCGCATGGTATCGAAGCCGGACTGGGAGAGGTCGGAGATGTAGCGCGAGAGCTCGCCGTAGCTCATCTCCTGGGACGGGCGATCTTCTTTCTTGAAGTAGGTGGGCTGCTCGCGGATCTCGGGAAAGGTGGAGAGCGAGAAGGTCTGGAAGGAGGTGGTGGTCTCGCCGGAGAAGGCGCGCTGCCAGCCGTTCTCGAAGACCCACTGGCTGGCGTGGTCGTCCCAATGGGCGGAGGCGGCGAAGATGCGGCGCTGGAGGGTGAAGGTGCCGGGCGCGAACTCGAAGACGGTGAGGTTGGCGAAGACGTTTTTGTCCGCGTCGAAGAACTGGTAGTAGAAGATGCGGGACGGGTCGGAGGTGCGCGCGACGCGAACTCCGGTGCGGGGGTCCGGGGGCTGCGGGTCGTTTGGATTCGTGACTGAGGTGCTGGCTGGAGAGCCTGCCTGGCCGGAGATCCACTTGCGGTCGGGGCGGAGAAAGGTCTGGGCGGGCTTGCCCTTGATGGCGGCGCGGAGGGACTCCTGGCGGCGATTGGCGGCGGGGAGGTAGAACTCGTCGAAGGCGAAGAGGCCGGCGGCGATGGCGGCGCAGAGGACGAGGACGGGGATGACGACGCGGTAGAGGCTGATGCCGGTCGCCTTCATGGCGGTGAGTTCAGAGGAGCGGTTGAGGGCGCCGAAGGTGATGAGGACGGCGACAAGGGCGCAGACGGGGGTGGTGTTGTAGAGGATGTAGGGGATGAGGTTGAGGAGGTAGTCGCCGACGGTGATGAGGGGTGTGCGGTTGCGGATGATGTCGCCGATGAGCTCGAAGAAGGTGAACACGAGGAAGAGTGTGGAGAAGGTGAGGAGGACGAGGCCGAGGTTGGTGGAGAACTCGCGGAGGACGTAGTCGTCTAGGAGAAGGGGGAAGCGGAGGCCGAAGGTGGAGCGGATGCGGCGGAGGAGGGTGGCGGTGGTGAAGCGGGAGCCGGATTCGGGATCGGTGTCCTGACCTGGGGGGAGGCGAGCGACGACGCGCTTGAACCAGTCCGCGGCGGAGGCGAAGACGCTGAGGGCGATGCCACCGCGGGAGAGCTGGTAGAGGAGAAAGGCGCCGGCGGCGGCGAAGAGGAGGTTGGCGCCCCAGACACCAAGGAAGGGGGAGAGCTTGCCGGTCTTGGCGAAGGCGACGCCGATAGACGAGAGGAAGTAGTAGACAAAGACGAGGAGGATGGTGAGGACGAAGCCGGTGGACTTGCCGCCGCGCTTGGACGAGAGGCCGAGGGGGACGCCGACGAGCATTAGGACGAGGCAGGCGAAGGGGTAGGAGAAGCGCTTGTTGAACTCGATGCGGTAGAGGTTGTTGCTGCGGGCGGTTGTGGAAGGGGAGCTGCCGCGGCGGATGAGCTCGGTGAGCGGGAGGGCGAGGATGGGGGTGTCGGAGCGGCCGACGTGGGTGTCCTCCTGGGCGCCGGTCTCGATGGGGAGGTCGGTGGAGGCGAAGGTGGAGATGTTGTATTGACCGGGGTCGCTGGCGGAGGTCTGGTGCTGGCTGCCGTGGAGGAGGTGGAGGCGAATGGTCTGAGGGTCGCCGGTGGAGGTGGAGCCGTTGACGACGACGGCCTGGTCGGCGGTGGTGACGCGGGGGTCGCCCGGCTGCGAGAGGTCGGCGAGGAAGACGTGGTGCCAGAGGGCGGCTCCGGCGGCGGGGCGGACGTCCTGAATGTAGAGGACGTAGTTCTTGAAGTCCTCGTAGAAGACGCGGGGCTGGACCTCGAAGGAGGCCTGCGAGGACTTGAGGGTTTGCTCGAGTGAGAGGAGAGCGGCGGCGGAGCGGGGGGCGAGGTAAAGGGAGTTGACGAGGCCGAGGGCGAGCGCGAGCGCGGCGAGGATGGAGACGATGCGGACGAAGTCGAGCGCGCCCATACCGGCGGCGCGCATGGCGGTGATCTCGGAGTCGGCGGCGAGTCGGGAGAGGCCGAGCAGGATACCGACCAGGACGGCCATGGGGATGGTAACGGTGAGGGCGTTGGGGAGGGTGTAGAGGAAGATGCGGGCGGCGTCGGCGGGGGAGGCGGAGTCGCGGACGACGAGCTCGAGGATCTTGCCGAGGTCGCGCATGAACAGAACGAAGGTGAAGAGGACGCCGCCGAGGATAGCGTGGGAGGCGACTTCGCGGAGGATGTAGCGGGTGAGGATGCGCATGGTCGCGTTGCGCGGAGGGCGCTGCCTGAGTGTACGCGGCAGGCTATGCGCGGGTGAGGGCGCGGGTGAGGGCGCGGATCTCGTCGATGGTGTGCGCGAGTTCGTCGTCGGTGGTGTAGAAATGCGGGGCGATGCGGATGCCGGCGCCGGGGCGGAAGTCGACGATGACCTCGCGGCGGGCGAGCTCGCGGGTGACGGCTTTGCCGTCGGGGACGTCCAGGATGATGACACCGCCACGCTGATTAGGGTCGCGGACGGAGCGGACCAGCTCTTCTCCGACGCCGGCCTGGTCGGCGAGGTCGATGAGGTGCTGGGTCTGGCGCTGCGACTTGGCGCGGATGGCGGGGACGCCGATCTCTTTGACGATCTCGTAGCCGGCCCTGGCGGCGTAGAGGGCGGGGATGTTGGGGGTGCCGTTGAGGAAGCGGAAGGCGTCGTCGGCGAAGTCGATTTCGCCGCCCTCGAAGCTGAAGGGGTGGCGGTGGGCCTGCCAGCCGGTGGCGGCGGGTTTGAGGGTGGGCCAGAGGTCGCGGCGGACGTAGAGGTATCCGGCGCCGGGGCCGCCGATGAGCCACTTGACGGAGCCGCCGGTGGCGAAGTCGAGGTGGAGGGCGCGGACGTCGACGGGGAGGATGCCGGCGGACTGGTAGAGGTCGGCGATGACCAGGGCGCCGACGGCGTGGGCGCGTTCGGTGATGGCGGCGAGGTCCTGGACGAAGGAGGAGCGGAAGGCGACGTGGGAGACGCTGACGAGCTGCGTCTGGTCGTCGATGGCAGCGAGGAGCGGCTCGATCGGGAGGGTCATGCCGTCGGGGGAGGGGACGCTGACGACGCGGGCGCCCTGACGGGCGAGGCCGTGGTAGATGTAGTCGTTTGAGGGGAAGTTGAGGCCGTCGGTGACGATCTTGTTGCGGGGTCCGGACCAGTTGAAGCAGGAGGCGACGACGGTCTGGCAGACGGAGACGTTTTGGTGCATAACGACCTCGCCTTCGCCGGCACCGATGATCTGGCCGATGAGGTTGCCGACGGTGACGGGCATCTCCCACCAGCCCTCTTCCCAGGCGCGGACGCCGCGGGTGGCCCAGGTGTCGGTGTACTGCTGGAGCGAGGCGATGGCTTCGCGGGGCATGGCTCCGAGCGAGTGGCTGACCATGTAGGTGGTGTTGGCGAGGATGGGGAAGTGGGGGCGCCAGCTAAGGAGCGGGTCCTTGGTAGCGGCGGTGCGATCGGGTTCAGGGATGATGGGTGTCCCCCCGGGGTACCCGAAGCGGGTAAGTATATTGTTTGCAGCACATAGGTACGGTCGCTTCTGCAAAGTACTCCAATAACGGAGTTTATAGCTAAAGTCTTCGATCTGAAAGGGATAACTTTCGAGAGATGGTTAGACCTCACGTTTGCTCTGATTTAATTGTAGCTGGGTGGAGGCTGAGTTGCGCCAAGCCAATGTGCCCAGACAGGAAAGGTTTCACTGTGGGTTGGGTTGAGATTGTGGTTGCGTGATGTCGCTTGGAATAGCGGATCGGCTTGGGATTCGCCAATCTTGTCGAGATTCCCCCGGACATCGAGTGACAACAATGAATTTATGAGGTACCAACCTTCCGCTATTTTTATCCGTTGGCGCTTGGGTCTATGTCCGCGATTTAGAGCGAGCCAATGATTAGAACTCTTCCTTCGTCCAACAAGTGGCCGGTGTGGATGCGCGTGTGTGATCCGTTCTGTGCGCAGTGCAGGTCTTCACGGTTCTTGATGAAGAGTGCTATCGCAGGGTCAGTGTGAAAGTGGTGGAGGAACTGATCCCGGTATTGACGGAGTCCCGTCCGGTAAGTGTGGCGGTGTAGGTGGTAATTGGATTGGGCGGGGACGCGGTGCTGCCTGATCCAGAGTTCGCGTTTGAGTTGGAGCCGCCGCAACCGGAGAGCGTAGAGGCTGCGGCGATGAGGAGCATGCAAAGCAGAGAGATCGAACGGGGAGCCCGTGTCCTGAGTCGAAGGCAGCAGAGTAGGAGCCCGGCGACGACGGGACCTGACTGCCACGACTTCAGAGGCGGTAGCCTGGCCGGGGTGTCCGCAGCGGCTGCAGACAGTACGGCTCGGGCGGTGGGCAGCGCGGAGGAGCAGGCAGCGCCTGCGCCAAGCGAGAGTGCGACAGAGGTAACGCCTTGGACCAGCGGTGACGGTATGGAGTAACAGACAGTCAGGCTGCTGCCCGTTCCGCCGGAGAGCGAGAGGGACCAGGTAAGGCGACCACCGTACCCTCCCGTTGGGGTGACGACAACGTTGGTGATTGCGGAGCCATTGGGGGGAAGGGTGACGTTTCCGGCTGCGAGCGCGATACCACCCGAGGCAAGGACATTGCCCACAAGAATGGAGGTGGTGCTCGTCGAAGGTCCGTGTGTGCGGTCTCCGGGGTAGGTGATGACGACAACATGGGAGCCGGGGGTCATTGGGGCAGTGAGGCTGTACGAGACCCTGCCCGAGCTGTCGAATAGATTGAAATTGGAAAAGGCAAGGTTTTGGACGACGATGGTGCCGTCGACCGCAACCGAGACACCGCCACTGGGGGGCGTGGCCGCGTGGCTGGATTGAAAGACGGAGGTGACAAAGATGCCAATTACATCCGTAGCGCCGGTGTCGATGGCGGTGTTGAACGGGTAGAGAGAGGTGACGGTGGCATCCAGAGCTGGATGGCTCGTAGGCCATGCAGCGAGAAGATGGAGATAGTCGAGACTGCCAAGACCCGTGGCTTGATCGTACCCGGCGGTGGCGGCGAAGCCGGACTGCCCGGCGGCAGAGCAGCCGGGAATGCCGGCCGTGCAAGCGATGGAGCCGGAGGCGATGTCGTGAAAGACAGATGCGGCAGTGGTGGCGCTGCTCGCGAGGCGGTAGAGGATTGGATTGAGATTGCCTTGGCCGAGCGATTGAGTGTCCTGGTTAAGGAGCGCGACCATTGCGGCAAATATGGGAGCGGCGAAGCTGGTGCCGCCTGCGAGAGGGTAGCTGGCAGCGGGAACCAAGCCATAGCCGCACCCGGAGTTCTGCCCGACGATGAAGAAGCTCGGATCATCGGTGCAGACGAGGAAGCCCGGGTTGGTGCTTGAGGCTTGAAACGCAATATCGGGAAGAACGCGGGTGTTGCCGGCCGGCATGCCAGGGAAGACGGCCTGCCATGGAGGGCGGGGCAATGTCGCGCTGGCGCCGCCGCCACCGGCAAAGATGCCATTCGTGGCGGAGTCTTCGTTCCAGGTGGTCTCGGGAACGTAGGAGAGAAGGCTTTGAGTGAGGTCGTAGGGTGGAGTTGCCGCGGTCCAATAGACGGAGTTGCTTGCGGCGAAGGTTTCTGGACTCATTTGTGTGCCGCCGACCGCGATGACAAACGGGCTATCGGCTGGAAAGTCGACGGCGAGCGCCTGTTGCTGCGTGGCCGAGAGATGGCTGGAGATCGGAACGGCGGCGCAGGCGGTGGAACCTGCGTCCCCGGAGGCAGCGATGAGAGTTTGCCCTTGGCTGGCGGCCTGTTGGAAGAGCGCGTTGCCTTGCTCGATCTCCGCGGGGCTGAGCAGCGTCTCGCACTCCCCGTAGCTGATGCTGATTACGGGAGCGATGTTTTGGTCGATGGCAAACGAAAGAGCATCGAAGACGTTGTAGCTGGGGTCGCTGCCGACGTAGACGAGGAAGATGTTCGCGGAGTTAAGCAGACCAGACGCATATTCCAGGTCGAGTTCGGACTCGGAGGCGTCCACGGGCGATATAGCTTGCACACCGCTACCCGGGACGAGTACCGGAGTGAGTTTGAGCGTAACGGTCGACGTGAGAAATTTCCGCACGATGGAGTTGAGGGAGAGGTCGACGTACGACTGACCAACGATGGCGATGGACTGTCCATCCCCTGGATAGTACGAGTTGCTTCGTTTCGGCAGGTCGTACATGACGGCCAAATCTGGCGGCGTAAGGAAATGGGTTTTGGTATCGGCGGTACTGTATGCGGGGTGAGGCGAGAGCCGAGCCTTGGGGACGGGGCGAAAGTCGGAGAGATGCAGGACTGCGGCGGTCATCGGGGCGAGGTCCGCGGGGAGCGAGAGATTGGAATTTGGAGAAGTGTGAAGCTGGCCGTCGATCTGGTAGTGGTGAAGCGAGGTGGCAAAGGCGGTTTCTACCTGTAGCGCGGTTCCTGAAAAGGAGATTCGATCGTGTGCGCGGGAGATGCCGTTGATTTCGAACCCTTGCCCCGTGAGCCAATTCTTTGTCGCTTCAAGGTCCTCATCTGCCGTACCAAAGCGCTGCCCAAAGGTCTCCGCAGTGAGCCAGTGATGGAACTCGGGTGAGGCGGGATCCTGCTGGGCGGCGAGAAGCTCCTGCAGCACAGCCTCCTGCGACTCCGAGCGCCGGAATACGAGGGTGACGCCGCGCATGGATTTATCGTCAGGAATGGGACCGAGATCCTGCCCACTCAGGACCCGAGGAAGCATCGAGCCGGCTAGAACTGCGCGCGTGCCTTCGCGGATCCGCCCATTGAGCCGAGGCTTCGGAGTCTCGGAAGAGGCCGCTGAAGGCGTGATTGCGAACAAGGCAGAGAACAGTGGAAGAACGATGCGGCAGAACTTCATAAGCAGGGGTGCATCCCTTGGAGCTTGACAACAGGCTGGTAGCGAGAACTATCAGAAGCGTGTTTCGACCGCCAGCGCACTTTGTAGGTATTGCTCATGCGTAGCTGTGCCTGTATAGTCCCTCAGCTCCCGACATCTCGTTTCGACTCGAGTGGCAGATCGCCCCAACGTAACCGCCACTCCGATTCATGCGCGCATTCTGTGTGTTTGATCAGTAACGATAAAGGCGGCTTGTGAGGAGCGAGGGACACTCTTAGGTGGAAATATTTCGTGAAGAGGCGGGAGCTTCGAGGGTGGAGCTTTCAGGGTGGCGGTAGCGGACGAGGAAGATGGCGGTGAGGGTGGCGAGGAAGGGTAGACCGTAGACGAGGGTCAGGCGGAAGGCGGGGGTGAAGGGGGTAGTGAGGAGGAGGGCGGAGAGGAGGGCGATGCCGGTGAAGGTGGTGTAGGGGGCTCCGGGCATGCGGAAGGCGAGTGGGGTGGAGGCGTGGGCGCGGCGGAAGCGGAGGTGGGTGACGAAGATCATAAGCCAGGTGAAGATGGCTCCGAACATGGAGACGGACATCATGAGGGTGAAGGCGGTGGCGGGGAAGAGGAGGTTGAGGACGGTGGCGAGGGCGATGCCGAGGGTGGAGAGGAGGAGGGCAGGGAGGGGGACTCCGCGGCGGTTGAGGGCTCCGAAGCGGCGGGGGGCGAAGCCGGCCCGGGAGAGCGAGAACATCATGCGGGTGGTGATGTAGATCTGGCTGTTCATGGCGGAGAGGGCGGCGATGAGGACGACGAGGTTGAGGATGCCGGCGGCGTAGGGGAGGTGGGTGAAGGCGGCGACTTTGACGAAGGGGCTGGAGGTGAGGGCGGCCTCGGGGCCGGACTGGGCGCTGGATGAGGTTCCGGTTTGGGCGCTGGATTGGGCTCCGGCCTGGTCGCTGGATTGGGCTCCGGCCTGGTCGCTGGATTGAGCTCCGGATTGGGCGCTGGATTGGGCTCCGGCCTGGTCGCTGGATTGGGCTCCGGATTGGGCGCTCGATTGGGCTGCGGGTTGGGCTGCGGGTTGGTTGCGGGCCGTGTTCCCGGCCATGTCCCAGGGGACGATGGCGAGCATGACGGCGAGGGACAGGAGGTAGATGAAGATGAGACGGAGGACGGTGGCGCGGAAGGCTCGGGTGATGGCGCGTTGGGGGTCGCGGGCCTCGGCGGCGGCGACGGCGACCATTTCGACGGAGAAGTAGCTGAAGATGGCGACGATGACGGCGACCCAGGTTCCCCACAGGCCGTGGGGGAAGAGGCCGCCGTGGCTGCGGAAGTTGGCGAGGCCGATGCCGGAGCTGGCGGGAGCGGCGAGGATGACGTATCCGCCGACGAGGATGAAGGCGGCGATGGCGAGGATCTTGAAGAGGGAGAAGCCGTACTCGACGGAGCCGAAGACTTTGACGTTGGCGGCGTTGACGGCGATGAGGGCGGCGGAGAAGCCGAGGATCCAGACGGTGCCGGGGACGGAGGGGTACCAGAGGCGCATGTAGACGGCGATGGCGGTGACCTCGGTGCCGACGGCGAGGACGACTGCGGACCAGTAGGCGTAGCGGACCAGGAATCCGGCGAGCGGGGAGAGGTAGACTTCGGCGTAGGCGCCGAAGGATCCGGAGGTGGGGTGGGCGACGGTCATCTCGGCGAGACAGCCCATGAGGAGGAGCGCGATGAGGGCGCCGACGGTGTAGGAGAGGAGGACGGAGGGGCCGGCGAAGCCGATGGCGAAGGCGCTGCCGAGGAAGAGGCCGGTGCCGATGGCACCGCCGATTGCGATCATGGAGATCTGGCCGGAGGAGAGGGTGTGGTGGAGGCCGCCCTCGCGGCGGGTGATGTGGGTGAAGTTGGGGGGTGGTGGCATAGAGGGCTTCAGTTTAGCTGGGGGGGTGGATGGGGCGGGGTGGGGCGGGTAATTGCGGCGACGATTTCGGGCGGCTTTGGAACTATAGACGGGTAGTGCAGAAGCAGGTTCCTCCGCTTCGCTCCTGAATGACAAGCAAAAGAGCGGGCAACGGCAGGTGCAAGTGCGGGGATCCTCCGCTTCGCTCCTGAACGACAAGCAAAAGAGCGGACAACGGCAATGGCAAGTGCAAGTGCGGGTCCTTCGCTTCGCTCCTGAATGACAAGCGGAGGGGTGGGCAACGGGAGCTTCGAAGAACGTGTTTCGATTGCTGGTTGTCTGTCCCTTGTGGCCGGGGAGGTGCAAGGATAGGGCAGAGCTCTTTTTTGGAAGAGGATTGCCTGTCTATGAAAGCCGCGCCCCTTGCCCTGCTTGCGTTTGTTCTCGGCCTCTTGACGCTGCCGGTTGCCGCGTATCTGTACTTCAGCTTCGGCCACCCGCCGGTCGCGACTGCTGACAACCCGTTTCCGATGGAGGCGAAGATTGTAAAGATGCCGCTCAACGCGCGCATCGACCGCGAGATGCCGAAGCAGGCGCCGTTTGCGGCCACGCCGGAGTCGCTGGTGGCCGGGGCTCACCTGTACCGTGACCAGTGCGCGTCGTGCCATGGGCTGAAGGGACATCCGTCGACGTTTGGGGCGACGATGTTTCCGCGCACGCCGCAGTTGTGGGTGAAGCACAGGAACAGCGATGTGGTCGGGGTGAGCGATGACCCCGCCGGCGAGACGTTTTGGAAGATCGACAACGGCATTCGCCTGAGCGGCATGCCGGCGTACAGGTCGCTGCTGTCGGAGACGGAGATGTGGGACATCACGCTGCTTCTGGCGTCGGCTGACAAGCCGCTGCCGGAGGCCGCGGACGCCTTCCTGACGAAGGCAGCGGGGAACTGAGGCCGGTTTTTCGCCGATCGGTGTGAGGATTTTCTGAACGCGAGTACGGACGGTGCAACGCCTATGTGTGAGACTGCCCCGCTGATCCTGCTGGTGGAAGATGAGGCTCACCTTGCGCAGGGGCTGCTGTTCAACCTCGAGGCGGAGGGCTACCGGACGCAGCACTTCGCGGACGGAGACGTTGCGTTGGCGGCGCTGCTGGCGGCGCCGAGGACCGGGCCCCGAGCTCCGTCGGCGATTCTGCTCGACTGCATGCTGCCTGGCGTGGATGGCTTCACGATTGCGCGGACGCTGCGGGATGCGGGGTGCTTCACACCGATTTTGATGCTGACGGCGCGCTCCCGCCCGGAGGACATCCTGGACGGCATCAACGCGGGCGCGGACGATTACCTGCCGAAGCCGTTCGATCTGAACATCCTGCTGGTGCGGCTGAAGTCGCTGTTGCGGAGGATGTCGTGGCAGAGTGCGGGATCGGGCGCTGAGGGTTTGGCTGAGGGTTTGGCTGGGGGATCTCGGGCGGGTGGATCTCTGGATTCGGGGGCGGCGGATTCGGAGGCGGCGGGTCTGGGAGCGGCGGGTGCGGGAAGCGCGGTCGGGGTCCCTGCGGCGGAGTATGCGTTTAACCACCGCACGGTGCGCTTCGATGCCCTGGAGCTGATTGCTCCGAACCGGATCACCCACCTCACGCTGATGGAGGCGGATCTGCTGCGCTACCTGACCGACCGGCCCAACCAGATCGTCTCGCGCAAGGACATGCTGGAGCAGGTCTGGCGGGTGCACGAGGACACGGACACGCGCGCGATCGACAATTTTATTGTGCGTCTTCGGCGGTATATCGAAGACGATCCCGCGAACCCGCAGCACCTCGTTAGCGTGCGGGGCGTGGGCTACCGGTTTCGCCCGGAGCCGTAGGTTGCGCGCGCCGCGGCGCTGGGGCGCGACGGGCTTCGGATACGGGCCTCAGATACGGATTTCGGATACGGGCCTGATATTTCGTCGCGGCGCGATGAGGTCCAGGCTAGCTACAATGGATTATCCGGCCGAAGTGAGCGAGGGAGCTTCGGAGCGGGAGCCGGAGCTCCGGGGAGACCTGGAACTGTGCCTGCACGAGTGTGGAGTTGGACAGCCTGCAAGCCACTCCAGAGATCACCCACAACCGCGAGGACGCGCGTCGCAACCACCGGCGGCGGGTATGTTCTCCGCTCCTGCTATAGCCCCAAGTAGCCCGAAGGACACTGAACTAACATGCCTCTGAACTGCGGAATCGTCGGACTCCCGAACGTCGGCAAATCGACCATCTTCAACGCGCTCACCTCGGCCAAGGCGCAGGCTGCGAACTACCCCTTCTGCACGATCGAGCCCAATACAGGAATTGTTCCTGTGCCGGATGTTCGGCTGGGAAGGATCTCCGATCTGATCAAGCCGAAGTCGCTGGTGCCGACGACGATGGAGTTCATCGACATTGCGGGGCTGGTGGAAGGCGCGTCGAAGGGCGAGGGGCTCGGCAACCAGTTCCTGGGGCACATACGGGCGACGGACGCGATCTGCCACGTGGTGCGCTGCTTTGACGATCCGGAGGTCGTCCACGTGGCCGGCGGCGTGAATCCGCTGCATGACATTGACATCATCAACACGGAGCTCCTGCTGGCCGATCTGGACACGGTTGAGAAGCGCAACACCAAGGTCGAGCGGGCGGCGAAGGCGACGAGCGACGGAAGGATCAAGGCGGAGCACGCGATGCTGGGCAAGCTGCTGCTGGCGCTGAACGCGGGCCGACCCGCACGCACGGCCGACCTGACGGAGGACGAGCGCGTCCTCTCCCGCGAGCTGTTTCTGATCACCGCCAAGCCGCAGCTTTACGTGGCGAATGTGGACGAGGCCGGCCTGGGGACGGGCAACGCGCACACCGCGGATGTGGCGAAACGGGCGGCTGAGGAGGGGGCGCAGATGGTGAGCATCTGCGGAGCGATGGAGGCCGAGATCGCCCAGCTTGACCCCTCCGAGCGGGACGAGTTTCTGAAGGACATGGGCCTGGCCGAGCCGGGGCTTGATCGCCTGATTCACTCGGCTTACCGGCTGCTCGACCTGATCACCTACTTTACGGCGGGGGTGCAGGAGGTGCGGGCGTGGACGATTCGGCGCGGGACCAAGGCACCGGGGGCTGCGGGCGTGATTCACACCGACTTTGAACGCGGATTTATCAAGGCTGACGCCTATAGCTCCGACGACCTCTTCGCTCTGGGCAGCGAGCAGGCGGTGAAGGAGAAGGGGCTGCTGCGGTCGGAGGGCAAGGAGTATGTGGTGAAGGACGGAGACATTCTATTTTTCAAGTTCAACGTCTGAGGCCGTTGAACGTCGGACAGGGTGCGGGATTGGTAGGGGCCTGGGTTAATCCGGGCGCGCGTCAGTTACGGTTGCGGGTGCGATGCGAGCAGCGGGTCCGGTCGAGCTGGCGAGGGGAAGGGTGAGGGTGATGGTGGTGCCCTGCGAGAGGCCGGGGCTGCGGGCGGTGGCCGTACCGCCGTGCTGGCGGAGGATGGCGCGAACGAGAAAGAGGCCGAGGCCGGTGCCCTTGATGCGGACCATGGAGCGACCGGGGACGCGGTAGAAGCGCTTGAAGATGCGTTTTTCGTGGCCGGGGGGAAGGCCGAGGCCGCGGTCGGTGATGCGGAGGTCGACGGTGCTGTCGCGCCCGGGGGAGATGGAGCAGCGGATGTCGACGGTGGAGGGGACGGTCCCGGGGGAGTATTTGACGGCGTTATCGAGGACGTTGAGGAGAGCGGTTCGGAGGTCTTCAACGAGGCCGAGGACGCGGGGGCCGGTGCCGGGTGGGACGGGCGGGTCTGGGGGATCCGGGGAATCGAGGGTGATGGCGCCGGGGGGGAGGTGGTGGCGCTGGCGGGTGATGGCGATGCACTCCTCGAGCAGAGGTTCGAGGTCGATGAGGGTGCGGTTGAGCTGGCGGTGTTTCTGCCCGAGCTGTCCGGCTTTGAGGACCTGCTCGACGGTGGCGAGGAGGCGGTCGGAATCGGCGAGCATGATGCTGTAGAACTCCTGCCTTTGCTCTTCGGGGACGGGCCGGCGCTGGAGCGTTTCGAGGTAGAGGCGGATGGAGGCGATGGGGGTTTTGAGCTCGTGAGTGACGGCGTTGAGGAAGGAGTCCTGACGCTCGTTGCGGCGGATCTCGCGGAGGAGGAAGACGGTGATAAGGACGACGCCGCCGATGAGGATGGCGAAGCAGACGATGCCGAGGACGAGGATGGCGAGGCGGCGCTCGGAGGCGGTGAGGATGATCCAGCCGATGTTGAGGGTGACGGCGACGCCGATGAGGAGGGCACCGAGGGCGATGAAGAGAGCGATGGCTCCACGGCGGCGAGTGAGGTTCATGGCTTGCGGGTGAGTATAAGCGGGGATGGGCGGCGGGTGTGAATGGCGGGTGAGGCGGCGAGCGGAGGGAGGTGTGGGCGGGAGGTGTGGGGGGGCAGGCTACTTCGAGTTGAGACCGCGGCGAAAGGGCGCGGTGGAGTAGAGGGAGATCTGGAGCGCGTGGTTGCCGACGCCGACGATTCCGTTGGGGCGCGGGGTGTACTGGAAGAGGTAGCCGGCTTCGAGCTTGAGGTAGCGGTTGAGCTTCCAGCCGAGGGCGCCGTAGGTGCGGTCGAAGGCCAGGGCGCGGTTGCCGCCGTGCGGTCCGAAGTTGACGAAGATCTCGTTGTAGATGGAGGCGTATTCGGGACGGGGGCCGGCAGTCGACCAGCGGAAGGGGATGTCGGCGGTGAGACGGTAGCGGGCGCGTTCGGCGAAGTTCCAAGAGGTGACGCCGACGTGCTGGGTGGAGGAGCCTACGAAGCGCTGCTCGGCGCGGAGGCGGTGGGTTAGGGTGACGGATGTTTGTTCGGGATCGAGATGGGAGCTGATGAGTTTGTGCTTGAACTTGAGCTCTTCGAGGATGCGGTGCTCGGGCTGGGGGCCGGTGGTGGAGGGACTGCCGAGCGATCCGGACTCGTAGGGGTAGCCGCGGAGGTAGGTGTAGGCGACGAGGATGGAGAGGCCGTGGTGGAGGTCGCAGGTGACGCCGGGGCGGAGCAGGAGCTGCTCCGGGCGCTGGCCTAAATCCTCGCGGCGGAACTGGCCTTCGAGGTGGAGGCCCCAGGTGGGGGTGAGGGGGTGGTCGCCGAAGTACATGTACCAGGCGCTGCGCTGGGCGCCGCCTTGCGGTCTTTGCTGCTGGGCCTGGGTGTGGGTTGGGAGGAGGAGGAGTGTTGCGAACAGGATGCGAGCGCAGGGCCGGGTTGCGCGTGGGCTCATGCGGGGTTGGATGCGGCTGGTTTGGGTTGGGGGGCGCTTTGCCGGGCTGAAGGGCAACAGCAGGTTCCTCCGCTTCGCTCCTGAATGACAAGCAAAGGAGCGGGCAACGGCAGGTGCAAATACAAGTGCAAGTGCAAGGGCAACAGAGGGTTGCTTTGCTCCTGAGCGGTGGAGCTGGGGGCGCGCGCGGAGTGAATGCGGGGGGGTTCTTCGCTGCGCTCAGAATGACAAGCTTGAGCTGCGCTCAGGATGACGGCTTAAATGGGAAGGCGCAGAGTTTTGCTCTGCGCCGTTGGAGGGAGGTTGCCGAGGGGTTCAGGCTCCGGCGGGTTTGGGGTCCGAGGGGTCGAATTTGGCGATCTGGACCTTTTCGGCCAGGCCGATTTTGGAGAGGAGCCAAATGCCGTAGTAGTTGACGTCGAACTCGTACCAGGCGAGGCCGTGGCGGGCGGAGACGGGGTGAGCGTGGTGGTTGTTGTGCCAGCCTTCGCCGCCGGTGAGGAGGGCGACCCACCAGTTGTTGCGGGAGTCGTCCTTGGTCTCGAAGCGGCGCTTGCCCCAGAGGTGGGTGGCGGAGTTCACGAGCCAGGTCGCGTGCAAGCCGAGGGTGGTTCGGAAGAAGGTTCCCCAAAGCATCATGCCGAGGGCACCGATGACGCGGTGGCCGGGCGAGAGGGCGGCACCGATGGCGAGTTGAAGGAGGCCGGTGCCGATGAGCGGCAGGTAGTGGTACTTCGAAAGCCAGACGTGGACCTTATCACGGGTGAGGTCGGGTGCGTAGCGGCCGAGGAGAGCGGTTTCGGAGTGGAGGGCGCGGCCGGAGAGTATCCAACCGGCGTGGGCCCACCAGGTGCCGTCGTGGGGGGTGTGCGGGTCGCCTTCGTGGTCTGAATTTTGGTGGTGGACGCGGTGGGTGGCGACCCAGAAGATGGGTCCGCCCTCGAGCGCGAGGCAGCCGCAGGCGGTAACGAAGTACTCGAGCCACTTGGGGGTGCGGTAGCCGCGGTGGGTGAGCAGGCGGTGGTAGGCCATGCCGATGCCGACGTTGATGGCGAAGAAGTACATGATGGCGAAGGCGGCGAGGTTCTTCCACGAGAAGAAGAAGAGGGCGGCGATGGCGCCGACGTGGAAGGCTCCCATGGCGATGGTGGTGATCCAGTTGATCTGACCCTGCTGGTGCTCGCGGCCCATGCGGAGGTCCTGCTTCACCTTGCGGGCGACCTCTTCGGCGGGGTTGATGCGGTTGGAGGTGGGAGCGGTGACGGCGGCCTCGTAGGAGGCCTGGTCGGAGACCTGGTGGCGGTGCTGTTCGGCTGCGGTCTGATCGGTAACCTGGTCGGGCGAGAGAAGGTGGGGAGTCATATAGATTCTGGGTATCCTCTTGTGCTGCTGGAATTAACGCTAGCAGGGTGGTGCGGGGGCGTGGTGTAAGAGTTTTGTAATGTTGCTCGGAGGTGGGAGATGTAGGGTTCTAGAGGGAACAGGGAACAGGGAACAGGGAACAGGGAACAGGGAACAGGGAACAGCGGGCCAAGGACAGGGACAGAGAACGGCGGGCGAGGGCGAGGGCAGGACCAGGCAGGGAACGGCGGAGAGAGACAAGGGATAGGAGGGTCTATGCGGTTTGGGCTTTGGGATGAGTTGGCTTTGGCGGCGGTGGTGGTGGTTGGCGGCGTGGTTGGGGCGCGGGGGCAGGCGATCGATCTGCCGACGAGCAAGCAGATTGGGCGGCCGGCGCCGGGTGAACCACAGCGGATGAATGGTCTGCCGATGTCGATGGCGGTGAGCCCGGATGGGCGATGGGTGGTGACGGTGAATGCGGGGTACGGGACGTTTGAATCGAAGTACATGCAGTCGCTGACGGTGGTGGATACCCGGTCGGGGAGGGTGACGGACTCGCCGGACGAGCGGACGCTGGTGAACGCGCGGCAGACGCTTTACTCGGGGCTGGCGTTCAGCGGGGATGGGCGGCACCTGTATGGAACGATCGGGAGCATTACGGATCCGGAGGGGAAGAGGGCCGGGGACACGGGGAACGGGGTGGTGGTGTACGGGTTTGCGGAGGGGCGGCTGACGCGGGAGCGGGTGATCCGGATACCGCTGCAGCGGCTGGCGGGTGGGCGCAGGACCAAGCTGGTGGGGGATGTGGAGGGGGGGCTGGGGATTCCGTTTCCGGCGGGGATCGCGGTGGTGGGTGGCGCCAGAGGAGAGGGAACAGGGGTCAAGGGGGAGGGGTCAGGGAACAGGGAACAGGGAACAGCAGACGAGGACGGGGGCAAGGACAGGGGGCGGGGGACAGCGGGCAAGGATGGGGCGCGACGGAGGGGAGCTGGGGAGAGGCTGCTGGTTGCCGATAACCTGTCGGACGATGTGCTGCTGATGGATGCGGGAACGGGGGAGATTGTAACCAGGTTTGATCTTTCGGAGAGCGATGCGGTTCCGGGGACGTATCCGGTGTCGGTGGCGGTGTCGAGAGATGGCGCGCGGGGGTTTGTGGCGTTGTGGAATGCGAGTGAGCTCGTGGAACTGGATCTGGTGGGCGGGAAGATTGGGAGGAGGCTGCCGCTGCTGAAGCCGACGGGAGAGACGATGGCGGGTACGCATCCGTGTGCGCTCGCGATGTCGCCTGATGGACGGACCATGTATGTGGCGCTTTCGAACCGGGATGCGGTGGCAGCGGTGGATATTTCAGCGGGAAAGAAGGGTTTGGGGGCATTTGCGGTGCGGGGTTACTTCGATACACGGCTGCCGGGGCAGAGCTACTTCGGGGCGGAGCCGGAGGCGCTGGCGGTGAGTGCGGATGGGCGGCGGATGTATGTGGGGAACGCGATCCAGGATGCGGTTGCGGTGATTGACACGACGAGGCTGACGGCGGGTGCGGCGAAGAAGGGGTTTGTGGAGCCGATCGGATTTGTGCCCACGGAGTGGATGCCGATGAGCCTGGCAATGGCGGGTGGGAGGCTGTATGTGGCGACGGCGAAGGGACGGGGGACGGGGCCGAACAACTTCGCGCAGAAGAGGACGGAGGAGACGAGGGGAAACCGGCGGTTTCAGAGCTCGTCGAGCTATATCGGGACGCTGCTGTATGGGTCGGTGGCGGCGCTGGATATGGCGGCGATGGAAGCGGAGATGCCGCGGTGGACGGCGCAGGTGTTGGAAGACAACCGGATGAAGGCGGCGGAGGAGCGGATCCGGTTTCGGGTTGGGGGTGAATCGCGTGGCAGTGGTGGAGAAGCAGGTTCCTCCGCTTCGCTCCTGAATGACAAGCAAAAGAACGGGCCACGGCGAGACGTTGGTGGTGTCGAGGTTGGTAGTGTCGAGGTTGGGGGTGGAGAAGCAGGTTCCTCCGCTTCGCTCCTGAATGACAAGCAAAAGGGCGGGCAACGGCAACGGCGAGTGCAAATACAGGGGTCCTTCGCTTCGCTCCAGGATGACAGCGTTTTTGGGCGGGGGCGGGCGAGTGCTGCGGCGACTGCAACAGCAGGTTCCTCCGCTCCGCTCCTGAATGACGAGCAAGAGGGCGAGCAACGGCGCGGGCACGGCGAAGGCGGTGCGGCTTCGACCGGGTTTCCTGGGCCGATACGGCACGTGATTTACATCATCAAGGAGAACCGGACGTACGACCAGGTTTTTGGTGATTTGGAGCAGGGCGGACGGGCGGTTGGGAATGGGGATAGGAGGCTGACGATGTATGGGGCGGAGGTGACGCCGAATCAGCACAAGCTGGCGCTGCAGTTTGGGGTGCTGGATCACTTTTTCGACTCGGGTGAGGTGTCGGGGGATGGGCACATTTGGTCGAATGCGGCGATCGGGACGGACTACCTGGAGAAGACGTGGCAGCAGAACTACCGCGGGAAGGAGCGGACGTACGACTTCGAGGGGGTGGTGGCGGAGGGGTATCCGATCCTGCAGCGGATTCCGGATGTGGCGGAGCCGTCGAGCGGGTACCTGTGGGGGAACCTGGCGCGGCATGGGCGGTCGCTGTACCACTTTGGCGAGTACATTGCGTCGACCTTCTGCAATGAGAAGAACGGGGTGACGGGGCGGGTGGCGTCCCAGGAGGGGCCGATGCTGACGGAGCACGCAGCGTGCGCGCGAAAGGCGATCGCTCCGGGCGAGGCGGTTCCGGAGATCTGGGGTGGGGGGGTGAACCGGTGGCCGTGGGCGATCCCGCTGCTGGCGTCGAATGTGGCGACGAAGCCGGAGCTGGTGGGGCACTTCGCGACGGAGCAGGCGGACTTCAATCTGCGGGTGCCGGACCAGATACGGTATGCGGTGTTTGAGCGGCACTTCGCGGAGTGGGTGAAGGATCGTGCGGCGGGGAAGGACACGATGCCGAACTTTGTGATGCTGCGGTTTCCGAACGACCATACGTCGGGCACGACGCCGGGCGGGCCTACGCCGAAGAGCTCGATTGCGGACAACGACCTGGCGATCGGGCGGGCGGTGGACCTGGTGTCGCACTCTGCGTTCTGGGAGGACACGGCCTTCTTCATCCTCGAGGACGATGCGCAGGACGGGGTGGACCACGTGGATGCGCACCGGAGCCTGGCGCTGGTGGTGAGCAAGTATGCTCCGCGGGCCGAGGGTGGGGGCGCGTTTGTAGACAGCCGATTTTATTCGACGGTGTCGATGATCCGGACGATGGAGACGGTGCTGGGGCTGCCGCCGATGAACAACAACGATGCGTTCAGCTCGCTTATGGCGCCGGAGTTTGAGGGGCCGGGGGATCAGGCGGCGTTTGCGGCGGACTTCCGCAACCGGGAGAATGGGCTCATCTATACAGCCAACCCCAGGGTGACGGCGGGGATGGACCGGAGGTCTGCGGAGGGGGAGATCGAGTCGGCGAAGATGGACTTCCGGCATGCAGACCGGGCGGATGCGCGGAGGCTGAACGTGATCCTGTGGAGAGATGCCATGGGGGACGGGCGCTTGCCGGTGGCGCTTACGGAGAAGAGGAAAAAGGGGAGGAGGGATGGGGATGATTGAGGGTTTGATTTTTTTTTGGGTGTCGGGTGTCGGGTGTCGGGTGTCGGGTGTCGGGTGTCGGGTGTCGGGTGTCGGGTGTCGGGTGTCGGGTGTCGGGTGTCGGGTGTCGGGTGTCGGGTGTCGGGTGTCGGGTGTCGGGTATCGGGTATCGGGTATCGGGTATGGGCTGAGGGCTGAGGGCTGAGATCTGTTGGGAATCATGAGGAGTTCAGGGAGGGTGTGATGGGGATGGAGCCGTTTCGGTTGACGCCGTTCTTTAGTGAGAGGGTTTGGGGGCGGGCCAGTCTGGCGCCGTGGTATGCGGAGACGGGGACGCCGGAGCTGGTGGGGGAGGCGTGGCTGACGGGGCCGCAATGTGTGGTCGAGACCGGGCCGAGGTCGGGGTGGACCCTGGCGGAGGTGGCGAAGCAGACCGGGGCGGAGCTGCTGGGGGAGGGTGGGGATGGGGAGTTTCCGCTGCTGGTGAAGATCCTGTTTCCGAATGACAAATTGTCGGTGCAGGTGCATCCGGACGATGCGCAGGCTCGGGCGATGGGGCAGGCACGGGGAAAGACGGAGTGCTGGTACGTGCTGGACGCGGAGCCGGGGGCGGCGGTGGCGCTGGGGCTGAGGGAGGGGGCAGACGCGGCGGGGGTGGAGCGGGCGATTGCGGAGGGGACCCTCGAGGAGATGCTGGTGCAGGTGCCGGTGCGTGCCGGCGAGATGGTGTTTGTGGATGCGGGGACGGTGCATGCGATCGGGCCGGGGGTGACGCTGCTGGAGACGCAGCAGACGAGCGACACGACGTTTCGGATGTGTGATTATGGGCGGCCGAGGGAGCTGCATGTGGAGCAGGGGATTCGGGCGACGAGATTTAAAACGCGGGCGGGGAAGGTGACGCCGCGCGTGCTGGGGGAGGGGTGCACGCGGCTGATCGAAGAGCGGTATTTCACGGTCGACCGCTTTGAGGTGGAGGGAGGTGAGGTGCGGTTGGAGATGCCGGGGGCTGGATGCCTGGTGGGACTGGAGGGGTCGTGTGTGGTGGCGAACGGTGCGGGGGAGGTGGAGCTGAGGAAGGGAACGGCGGTGGTGGTTCCGGCGGGATCGGAGGTAGTGGTGAAGAGTGAGGGGCGGGTGAGCTGTGCGCGCTGCTTTGCGCCACGTGGGTGACGGGTGAGGCGCTATGTGGCGCTGCTGCGCGGCGTGAATGTGGGTGGGAAGAACGTGCTGCCGATGCGGGAACTGGCGGCGATGTTTGTGGCGGCGGGGTGCGTGGAGGTGGAGACGTACGTCCAGAGTGGGAACGTGGTGTTTGGGGCGGCGGAGGATGAGGTTGGGGGCCTCGCGGGCGTGATCGAGGGTGGGGTTGCGGAGCGGTTCGGGATCCGGTCGCCGGTGATTTTGCGGAGTGCGGCGGAGATGCGGCGGGTGGTCGCGGGGAACCCGTTCGCCGGGGTCGCGGATCTCTCGCTGCATGTCTACTTCCTGCGGGATCTGCCGACGGCGGTGAAGGTTAGGGGGCTGGATTATGCGAGGTCTGCGGGCGACTCGTTTGCTGTGGTGGGGCGGGAGATCTATCTGCATCTGCCGAACGGGATGGCTCGGACGAAGCTGACGAATGTTTACTTTGACCGGGCGCTCGGGACGGTGTGTACGGCGCGGGGCTGGAAGACGGTGGGGCGGCTGGCGGAGATGATGGGGGCGGTTTGAGGCTGTAAGGGGCTGGTCCGGACGGTGGGCAATGGTGTTTGACCGAACGGGCGAAGCTTTACCCAGAGATCCCGAGCTGTGTCATGTTTTGGAAATCCCAAGGAGAGGCAGGGCAGCTAGAACTGGAAGTAGAGGAAGGAGGTGGTGCTGTCGAGGTTGGCGAGGACGGCGAAGAAGAGGACGGCCATGACGACGGCCCAGCCGAGGTTGGGGGACCAGCGGAGGCGGGCGAGGATGGGGGTGGGGGCGGCGGTGTCCTCGGGATCGGAGGTGGGGGTGTGGTGGCCAGGTTCGGGGTGCTGGGGGGTGGGCTCCTGGCCGAGGATCTGCTGGGAGTTGGGGAAGAACCAGACGACGGGGAAGAGGGCGAAGGCGAGCGCTCCATCGAGGATGGAGCTGGTGCTGCCGAGGCCGTGGTGGCCGGCCATGTCGTGGAGGAGCGCGAAGGCGGAGTGGAGAGAATCTGAGCGGAAGAAGATGAGGGCGAAGGAGACCTGGGCGTAGACGCCGAGCATCATGGCGAGGCGGGGGAGTCCGGTGACGGGAGCGGGGTTGGGATTGGAATTCGGACCGCGGCGGCGGAAGTGGCGCCAGGCCTGGTTGGCGGTGAGGTAGACGCCGTGGATGGCTCCGAAGAGCAGGAACTGGATGCCGGCGCCGTGCCACAGGCCGGTGAGGAGCATGGTGACGAAGGTGGGGTAGGCGACCATGGCGAGGAAGCCGCCGGGGGTTGCGAGGGCCTTGCGCGAGGTCTTGTGGCCGGCGAGGAGGCGGCGGCGCTGCACGGCGAGGAGCAGCGGGTTGTAGAGGTAGAGGGTGATGTAGCGGGTGAGGGTGATGTGCCAGCGCTGCCAGTACTCGGTGACACTGGTGGCCTTGAAGGGGGAATCGAAGTTGATGGGGAAGCGGATGGAGAAGATGCGGGCGAGACCGAGCGCCATGTCGGAGTAGCCGGAGAAGTCGAAGTAGAGCTGCATGGAGTAGACGATGAGGCCGGTCCAGGCGTGGGTGGCGGTGAGGTGGCCGGCGTTGCGGAAGGCGAGGTCGGCGCCGGGCGAGAGCTTGTCGGCGATGAGGACTTTTTTCCCGAGGCCGAGGAGGAACCAGGTGAGGCCGAGGCTGACGTCCTGGGGGTTGAGGCGGAAGCGGCGGTAAGGGCTGGGATGGGAGCTGGGGTCTGGTTGGGGGCCGGGGCGGGGGTTGGGATTGGGGTTGGGCTGGGGGCCGAACTGGGGCATCATCTCCTTGTGGTGGAGGATGGGTCCGGCGATGAGGTGGGGGAAGAAGGTGACGAAGAGGAGGTAGGAGAGGAAGTCCTGGCGCTCGGGCTCGGCGGCGGCGATGGGCGGGCTGGAGGGGGAGCCGGGGCTGGGCTGGGTGGACAGGGTGGGCGGAGCTGCGGGAGGTGCGGCGGCGAGGGAGCCCGGGACCTGGCCCTGGGCGAGATCGACGAGGTAGGAGATCTGGGTGAAGGTGAAGAAGGAGATGCCGAGAGGGAGGAGGATGGGGTGGGGGTGGAGGTCGGCGAGGTGGAGGGCGGCGACGGAGAGGAGGAGTTTGTAGAGGTACTTGAAGTAGAAGAGGGCGAGCAGGTTGAGGGAGATGCCGAGGGTGAGGAGCTGCCTGCGGTTGCTGGAGTCATCGGGGGTGGAGGCGAGGGTTCCGGCGACGAGGTAGTTGACGAGGATGGAGCCGAGCAGGAAGAGGACGAAGACGGGATTCCAGGCGGCGTAGAAGACGACCGACATGAAGGCGAGCCAGGCGATGACGGGGCGGCGGCCGAAGCGTCCCAGGAGGTGGAAGCCGAGCATGGTGACGGGGAGGAAGAGGAAGAGGAATCTGAGCGAGTTGAAGAGCATGAACGGGCTGGGTTGAGGGTAACGCAGTGGGTTGGTGGTTGGTGTGAGTGCAAGTGCAAATGCAAGGGCCAATACAGGGGTCCTTCACTGCGTTCAGGATGACGATTGGGGTAGTAGGGAGGGAGGTGGGCGGAGGGGCAACCGGAAGTGAGGGGGACGGCAAGTGCAAGTGCAAAGGCAAGTGCAAAGGCAAGTGCAGTGCAAGGGCAACAGCAGTGCAAGGGCAACAGCAGTGCAAGGGCCAATACGGGGTCCTTCACTGCGTTCAGGCTGACAGAGTGGGGTGGTGAGCGAGGGGAGGGGTTTGTTCGGTTGCTGGGGGGACTTGCTAGCGGCGGCGGAGGGAGACTCGGCGGAGCCGGGCTACGGAGGTGGGGGTGGGGCGGGGGTGGGTGGGGGTTGAGGTCTGGCTGGTGACCTCGTTGAGCTCTTCCGAGACGAGGCTGGAGACGACGTTTGAGCCGACGGCGGTGTAGTGGCGGCCGTCGTTGAAGAGGCCGATGGGGAGGGGGAGGAGGTTGTTGCTGGTGATGCCGTCGAGCTGGGAGCTGTAGGCGGCGAGGTTTTGGTCGCAGGCGGGGATGGGGGCGACGTTGACGAGGACGAGGCCGATCTGTGGGGCGTACCGGGTGCGGTACTGATCGACGAGGCTGCGGGGGTAGTCCCCGTAGCGGGCGTCGGCTGGAGCAGAGGTGACGGGATCGCAGGAGGTACGCGGTGGGGAAGGCGGGGTGAAGAAGCCGTTATGGACGGTGATGAGGTCTTCTTCGGGGCGGAGGTGGGTGAGGTGAAACCAGATGTCCTTGATGCCGTAAAAGGCGCTGAAGCCGGCGGCATAGCCGGCAAAGGCGACGGCCTCGTGCGGGTGGCGGAGGAGAGTGCGGCGGGCCTGGGCGGGGTTGCCGTGGCGGAGCAGTTCCAGGAGTCCCTCGGCGTAGATGGTTCGGCGCCAGGCGCGGTTTTCGCGCTGGAAGCTGTCGGGACTGAGTTGGACGAGGAGGACGCGCGGTTGGGGGTTGTGCTCGAGATACTGGTTGAGGGTGAGATTTTCGGTGACGGCGAGGACGGCATTGGTAACGGAGATGTTGCAGGTGCGAAGGCCGGTATTTCGTTCGACGACGTCGGGGTTGATGCCGGTCATGGCGGTGGAGTCGCCGAAGATGAGGACGTCGCAGTCGCGGTTGTGCATGCCGAAGACGGCGTCGTTCGACCGGACCCAGACGCTTGCCCCGTGGGTGAGGAAGAAGTTGGAGCGGCCAAGGGCGATGAAGAGCGGGATCGCGAGCAGGGGCAGGAGGACGAGCGTGACGATGTAGAGGAGGGCTGACCGGCGGTCGGAGCCGGTAGCGGGGTGCGGGTTGGGTATGGACGGGGGAGTCACGCTAGGGGGTGCCGGGATGCTGGGGGTTGCGACCGGGCTCAGGGGCTGCGGGATGTGTGGTGGCTATGATTTGTTTAGGACTCACACCTGAGGAGAAAGTTGCCACACTTCGATTGTATCCGGTGAGGGCTGGGACGTGCGGGGTACACGATCTGGTTCGGAGGGGTAGACCGGGGAGTGGCGAGGGATCGTTCCGGGCTGGCGCAGGGAGGGGCCGCCGGGGGCTCGGCGCAGGAAGAAGCGCCGGGGCTAGCGCAGGAAGAGACCCAGTTCAGCGGCGGCGGCGCGGAGGGGTGGAAGGAAGCGGCTCTGCATCTCGAGCACGGAGAGGCGGGGTGCGTTTCCGCTGAGGTTGAGCGTGGCGACGACTCGGCCGGACGAGGCGAAGACGGGAACCGCGAGGGAGCGGAGGCCGACTTCGTACTCCTGGTCGCAGAGCGCGAAGCCGTTGCGGCGGGTGCTGCGGACGAGGCCGCGAAGCTTGTCGACGGAGGTGACGGTGCGGGTGGTGTGGGGGGTGAGGACGACGTGGTTGAAGTAGTGCTCGAGCTGCTCGGGGGGGAGCCAGGCAAGCAGGATGCGGCCCATGCTGGTGCAGTAGGCGGGCAGGCGACTGCCGATGTGGAGGTCGACGCCGATGACGCGGGAGACGCTGGAACGGGCGATGTAGACGATGTCTTCGCCATCGAGGGTGGCGACGGAGAAGCTTTCGCGGAAGGTGGACGACATGCGCTCGAGCACGGGCTGGGCGGCGGTGGCGAGGGTGTTGGAGGTGGTGAAGGTGTGGGAGAGGGTGAGCATGCGCGACCGGAGGCTGTAGCGGGAGCCGTCGTCGGAGCCGGCAAAGCCGAGCTTGGTGAGGGTGTAGAGGCAGCGGCGGACGGCGGCTCGGGAGAGACCGGTGCGCAGGCTGAGCTGCGAGATTGTCATCTGGGGGCTCTGCTGGGTGAAGGCCTGGATGACGATGAGGCCGCGTGCGAGCGAGGTCATGAAGTTGGGGTCGCCGGTGAAGACGTCGAGGGCGGCGGAGGGGCTAACGCGGGCGGGCGGCGGTGTGGGATGCGGTGTGGAGGCCGGCGCGATCTCGGAAACGGGCGATGGTGGGGGGGTGGTGGGAGCGGCGGCGAGTGCGTCTGGAGGCTGGTTCATCTCAGTTCCTGTGCCTTTTGTGGGTTCGTGTGTGTTCTTGCCGATTGACTGCCGGGGGGGGGCCCGGAGAGGCCATTGTGTCCGATAGCCGGACTATATATACGGTAAACGCACACACCGGAGAACGCAAGGAGCGGAGGCGAGTGGCTTTGGTGCTGTGAGAAGATACACGCGTGACCATTCGATATACGATTCCCGAGGATTTTAGGAGCGCTTTTGACGTGGCGCTGAGCGACTGGACAACTAACGGAAAGATCGACCGGATGTGGGCCAGGGACGCCTCCTTGTGGACCGGCGAGGACGAGGGGAAGTGGCTGGGTTGGATGGATATCGCGGAGCGCGAGACGGCGGATCTCCCAGCTTTGAAGGCGCTTTCAGAGGACGTGAAGGCGGCGGGCTTTGAGTATGCTCTGCTGCTGGGAATGGGCGGGTCGAGCCTGTGTCCGGAGGTGCTGTCGCTGACCTTCGGGAGGCAGGACGGGTATCCGTCGCTGCATATTGTGGACTCGACGGACCCAGCGCAGGTGACGACGGCGCTGCGGGCGGTGCGGCTCGAGAAGACGGTGTGCATCGTCTCGAGCAAGTCTGGATCGACGCTGGAGCCGAACATCCTGAAGGACTACTTCTTCGACCAGATGAAGAGGGCGGTGGGAGCGGAGAAGGTGGGCAGCCACTTTCTCGCGGTGACCGATCCTGGGTCGAAGATGGAGCAGGTGGCGAAGGCGGACGGATTTCGCAAGATCTTCTACGGCGATGCTTCGATTGGCGGAAGGTTCTCCGCGCTGTCGAAGTTCGGGATGGTTCCGGCGGCGGTGGCGGGCCTGGATCTCGAGCGCTTTCTGGCGGCGGCGGACAGGGGTGTTCGAGGAGCGAAGGAGCGTGATCCGCAGCGGAATGCGGCGCTGCTGCTGGGGCTGCTGCTGGGCGTGGGGCACAACCATGGGAGGGACAAGGCGACGATCTTCACGTCACCGGAGATTTACGACCTCGGCGCGTGGCTGGAGCAGCTGATCGCGGAGTCCACGGGGAAGATCGGGAAGGGAATCACGCCGGTCGACCGGGAGACGATTGGAGCTCCAGAGGTCTACGGAAGCGATCGCATGTTTGCGTATGTGCGTTTGAAGGGCGGCGATAACGCGAAGCTGGACGCGGGTGTGGAGGCGCTCGAGAGGGGCGGACATGCGGTGGTGCGGTTGGAGATCGACGATGTGTACGACCTCGCGGAGCAGATCTTCACCTGGGAATTTGCGGTGGCGGTGGCGGGGTCGGTGATGGGGATCAACACGTTCAACCAGCCGGACGTAGAAGCGGCGAAGATCGCCACGCGCGAGCTGACGACGGAGTACGAACGGACAGGCAAGCTGGCGGAGCAGACGCCTCTGGTCGAGACGGATGGAGTGAAGGTGTTCGCCGACGAGAGGTATGCCGCGGTGCTGGGAAAACAGACGGATGGGGCGGCTTACGTGAAGGCGCACCTGGCGCAGATCCGGGAGCATGACTACTTCGCGACGCTTGCGTACATCGAGAATGACCGGGAGCACGAGGCGGCGATCCAGGGCTTCCGGATGAAGGTTCGTGACGCGAAGAGGGTGGCGACGTGCGTGGGGTTCGGGCCGAGGTTTCTGCACTCGACCGGGCAGGATTATAAAGGCGGACCGAACACCGGGGTGTTTCTGCAGATCACGGCGGAGCATGCGGAGGACGTTGCGATTCCGGGAGCGAAGTACACGTTTGGGGTGGTGATCGATGCGCAGGCGGCGGGGGATTTGACCGTGCTCGAAGAACGCGGACGGAGGGCGCTGCGGGTGCATCTGGGGAAGGACGTGGGGGCGGGGTTGAAGACGGTGGCAGGGTGGGTGCAGAGGGGGCTGTAGCGGAGCGGCGGGCCCCTGGGTAGCCGCGGCTGCCGGGCGACCCTTTCCCGGGGCAACACATTGGCTATAGTTCTACGGAAGTTTTATGGAGTGTTCAGGGCTTCGAGGACGTCCGCCGGTTCGGGGCGGACGCGGGCGTCGGCATGCGCTTCGGCGAAGGCTACAGTGCTATCGCGGCGGAGGACAAAGGTTGCCGGCAGGGGCAGGCGCCAGGCGGAGTCGGGTGCTGTGTCGTAGCTCTTGCCGGAGTTGGCGAAGGGGATGTTGAGGAGGATGGAACGGAAGTAGCTGCGGGCGGCGACGGGGATGGTGTAGTCGATACCGAAGCGAGCGGCGAGGGCGGCTTCGGGGTCCGAGAGGATAGGGAAGTGCAGGCGGCGACCCGCGGCGATTGCGGGTGGAGCACCGGAGAGGAGGTGCCCAGCGGTGAAGTCATTGTGGCGGCGGTTCTGGGGGGAGATGGCGACGAAGAACGCGCCACGGCGGCGGATCTCGGGGTAGAGATCGCGCCAGGTTTCGAGTTCGGTGATGCAGTAGGGGCACCATCGGCCGCGAAAGAAGCTGAGGATGAGGGGACCGAGGGCGAGGAGGTCGGAGGAATGGACGGTGCGACCGGTGGAGGCGTCTTCGAGCGAGAACTCGGGGGCTGTGGCTCCGACGGGGAGGATGCGGTCTTCAATGCCGGTGGCGAAGAGGTCGGCGGCGGCCTGCTCGGAGATGGCGAGACGCTCCGGCTGGACGAGCAGCCGCGTCCGGGCGGTGATCTGGTCGAGTTTGTCCTGGAGACCGTGCACTCGACCAGTTTAGATGCGGCGATACGGAGAAGCTAGCGGGCGATCTGGCGGCGCTTCAGGGCGCCGAAGAGGGTAAGACCGCCGGTGGCGAGGAGGAGCAGCGAGGAAGGTTCGGGAGTGACGCTGGTGGACAGGGCGTCGGTGGACAGGTCGTCGGCGAAGACGAGGGTGTCGTTCAGGCTGTTGATGAAGACGGCGTCGCCGAGGGAGTTCATGAATCCGCCCTGGATCATGCCGGAGCCGAGGAGGTCGGCGATGGGATCGGGATTGGGACCACCCCAGATGCCCCGGACCTCCTTCGCACCCGGAAGCTCGCGGATGGCCGAGATGATGTAGTGGCCGTTATTACAGATTCCGTTGACGCTGAAGAAGCTCGCGTCTACGGCTGGTTTGCAGGTCGATCCGTTATCGAAGGCGAGGGCTGGGGCGGAGGTGGTGAAGACGGGAGAGCTGCTGCCGGCGTAGAAGGTCTCGAAGCAGCTGTGTGGATTGATGGTGCCGCCGCAATTGGCGCCGGGGAAGGAGAAGCTATCAAAGACGTTGATGGAAAAGTTGCCGGCACCGTCGATTCCGATGAAGTTTTCGGACTGGGTATGGCGGACTGTTGTGAGGCTGTAGGTGTCGGCGGAGGCATGGGGCGCGGCGGCGAGCAGGAAGAGGGCGACGGAGAAGATGGCCTGGGCCAGACGTACGGGGGGAAGCTGAGCTTGCATAGAGCCTCTGGATAGGAAGTTCTGACGATGATGCTGGTAAGCGAGTACCCACCGGTGCACAGCCGTGCGTTTTAGGAGGCCAGTCGTAACCATAAGTGCGGGATTTTAGTAACTTCCCGACGGTGCCTTGATGTGAGGGCGGGGATGACAGTGGGCGAGCGGCAATTCATGGCTCAGGGGAACTATTGTTCGCGGAAGTCCGCTGATTTGTTGGAGCAGGACTGGGTGAGGCTGCGGGCTTAGCTGCGGCGGGGGGAGTTGGAGGGCTCGGAGGGCTGCAGCTTTTTGACGGTGTAGTCGAGGCCCTGGACCCATGTGAGGCCCTTAGATCGGGCTTCGAACATGCAGCGGTTGAAGTCGGTGTAGTCTCCGCTGCTCTGTCCGGAGGCTTGGAGCGCGTCGAAGAGGAGGTTGTGCTTGCGGGAGGAGAAACGGCCGGAGGAGTTCATTGGCCGACAATAGATGGCGATGCGTGGGAGAGGAACTCCCAGAATGTGGGAGCGAGGGGCGGAGAAGGCGTATGGAGGTGACCAGCATGGGTTGCGTTGGCGTCCTTGCGTCGCCCTGAGATGTAAGGCGGAGGTTAGGAGGGAGGAATTATTTACCTATTTTGGTAAAGATTTACTTTCTTTGTTCCCAAAGCGGCTGATTGATGCAAGACTCAGCTGGGAAAGGGTGAAACTTTTCCTTTGGCTGGCTGAATTTCGTCAATATGCAGAAGTTTGCAGTAATGGTGATCGGTTTGCATACATCGATACCAGAAAGCTTGTTCTCATGGTGAAGCTATGCGTCGCATCCTGTTTTACTTGCTCGTTTTCACGATTATCGCCTCTGGTTCCAAGGGTCTCGCCTCCACGGATTGTGAGAAGTGGCTGGCGGAGTACAAACGTGAGCTCACGCAGAAGGCGACGGTTCAGCGCGCTCTGAATGCACGCGAGCATGCTCGGCGATATGCCAAGCGGAAGCTCGCGCAACTGATTGCGCCTGCCGCGGTTCCGGGACCGAAGCCGGTTCGCATCGCGAGCACACGGCCGCACCTGACACCGGCGCAGATGCTGAAGAGGTTTGATCTGCTGTGCGGGGATCTGCCTATGGAAGCGATGAACCAGGTGCTTGACGGCCGCATGGCCCCGGACGAGTTTATCTCCGAGATGGCGATGGGTGGACCGGTGGACGCGGAGGTTTTGCCGCCGATCGACACCTTGCTGGCCAGTGAGGATGCTCCGCCCTATGTCCCGGTTGAGGTGTCCTCGGGAGGAGCGCCCAACGCGCCCTTTTTCCCGGTTTATGGTCCGCTTCCAACGGGCGGCGGCTTCGGTGGAACACCGATCCTGACGACTCCGCCGGTGGTTCCTGTCGCGCCTGCCGTTCCTGAGCCGAGCAGCATCCTGCTGCTGTTGACGGGTGGTATCGGAGTTGCTGCGCCGGTATGGAGACGTCGCCGGTCGGCTTGAGATCTTTGGGCTGGTAGTGACGGGTGGCTGGGAGAGACCCGGGCGCCTCCGGCCTTCGAATTGCGGCCTTTGCTGGTTCTCGGGCTAGCGGCGGAATGGGATAAGGCTGGGCTGTCCGTCCCGCCTTTCGTCTATCCGGCCCGAAGTCTATCCGGCCCGGCGTCTATTCCGGCGCAGTCGTCTACCCGGCTCGTCTATCCGGCCCAGCCTTTATCCGCCCTGACGATGAAGTGCGTGGAAGGAGCGGGCCACCTCCGCAATCTCCAACTTCGGGACTTTCGAAATCTTCGAAGTCAGCGGCCTGGCCGGGACCGGGTTGTAGCGGTTCCGAATTTACTGCCGCTTAAAGAGGAAACCCACGCAGCGCGGTGGGGGCTGTTGCGTGGGTATTCCGGTAAAGCAACGAAGTGGGTGGACTTCGTTATGACCGACTCGACCCGAAGGGAGTCTTGCCACTCCTTGAATGTAATGGGGAGGCGGGGGGATGTCAAGCAGCAATGGGCGGTGAAGGCGTGGAAAAAGTTCGAGCAAAGGGACGGGGCTTTAGAGGCGGCCAGAGGGCATTCGCGTGACGATCGGCGGGTGGGAGCGCGAGTGGGGTGCGGGCCCTCGAATGAAGTTCAGAGACGGCAGATGAGCAGTTCGCGTTCGTAGATCATCTCGGGGGGGAGGTGGTCGTGGAGGAGGAGGAAGAGCTCCTCGTGACCCATGACCTCGTGCTTCCACTGCTCGCGGTCGACCTCCTGGAGGGTGTCGAAGGTGGCGCGGGGGAGATCGAGGCCATCCCAGTTGATGTCTTCGAAGTGGGGTGTCCAGCCGATGGGAGATTCCTTTCCACGGACGCGGCCGCGCACACGGTCGACGATCCATTTCAGGACGCGCATGTTTTCGCTGTAGCCGGGCCAGAGGAAGCGGCCGGCCTGGTCCTTGCGGAACCAGTTGACGTGGAAGATGCGGGGGGTGGAGGAGAGGGAGCGCTGCATGCGCAGCCAGTGGCGGAAGTAGTCGCCCATGTTGTAGCCGCAGAAGGGAAGCATGGCCATGGGATCGCGGCGGACGCGGCCGAGGGCACCACCGGCGGCGGCGGTGGTTTCGGAGCCCATGGTGGCGCCGACGTAGACGCCGGCGGACCAGTTGAAGGCCTGGTAGACGAGGGGCATGGTGGTGGGGCGGCGGCCGCCAAAGATGAAGGCGGAGATGAGGACGCCGGCGGGGTCTTCCCAGGCGGGATCGATGGTGGGGCACTGGGAGGCGGGGGCGGTGAAGCGGCCGTTGGGGTGGGCGGCGGGCTTGCCGGTCTCCATGCCTATCGCGGGGGTCCAGAGGTCGCCGCGCCAGTCGAGACACTCGGATGGGGGATCGTCAGTCATGCCCTCCCACCAGATGCCACCGTCGGGAACGCCGTTCCTCGAGGTGAGGGCGACGTTGGTGAAGATGGTGTTGGAGCGGAGGGTGGCCATGGCGTTGGGGTTGGTATTTGGGGAGGTCCCGGGAGCGACGCCGAAGAAGCCGGCCTCGGGGTTGATGGCGCGGAGCTGACCGGTGCTGTCGGGCTTGATCCAGGCGATGTCGTCACCGACGGTCCAGACCTTGTAGCCGTCGAAGCCGGCGGGCGGGATGAGCATGGCGAAGTTGGTCTTGCCGCAGGCCGAGGGGAAGGCGGCGGCGATGTAGGTCTTCTCGGTCTGGCCAAGCTTGTCGGGGGGAGTTTCAACACCGAGGATGAGCATGTGCTCGGCCATCCAGCCCTCGTCGCGGGCGATGTTGGAGGCGATGCGGAGGGCGAAGCACTTCTTTCCGAGCAGGGCGTTGCCGCCGTAGCCGGAGCCGTAGGACCAGATCTCGCGGGTTTCGGGGAAGTGGACGATGTACTTCTCGTCGTTGCAGGGCCAGGGGACGTCCTTCTGGCCGGGGGCGAGGGGGGCGCCGATGGAGTGCATGCAGGGGACGACGCGCTTCTCGTCGCGGTCGATCTCGGCGAAGACGGGTGCGCCGATGCGGGCCATGATGCGCATGTTGACGACGGCGTAGGCGGAGTCGGTGAGCTGGACGCCGATCTGCGACATGGGGGAGCCGATGGGGCCCATGGAGAAGGGAAGGACGTACATGGTGCGGCCGCGCATGGAGCCGCGGAAGAGCTGCTTGAGCTTCTTGCGCATGGCGAAGGGGTCTTCCCAGTTGTTGGTGGGACCGGCGGCGTCCTTTGAGAGCGAGCAGATGAAGGTGCGGTCTTCGACACGGGCGACGTCGGTGGGGGCGGACCGGGCGTAGAAGCAGCCGGGCCAGAGGGCGGGGTCGAGGCGGGTGAAGGTTCCGGCCTCGACGAGGCTGTCGCAGAGGAAGTCGTACTCGGCCTCCGAGCCGTCGATCCAGTGGATGGAGTCTGGCTGGGTGAGGTCGGCCATCTTCTCGACCCATCGGATGAGGTGTTTATTGGTGGTGAGCGGGGTGGAGATGGCGGTTGTTTTCATGGTGAGGCGGAGGGATCCTTCGCTTCCAAGTGTTCGCTGATCGGTAGGCGGTGTCAATCGACAAGGAACCGTCTCGCGATGCGAGGGGCCTATGCAGGGGTACCCTCCCCCTCCCCGTACTTCGAAGGCAAAGTCTTCGATCGAGGCGCTTACGTGCGAGGTACAGGGGGTACCTGCATAGACTTCTACTGCAACCATTCCCATGGAGGCGCCACTCTCGTCTTTCTAGACTTCTATTTCGTTCCTCCTCCTGTAATTAAGGATACGGGAGCGAGGGGGGTAACTACGCCACGCTGCCCGAGTGAATTGATGTGATTTGAGTTTGGTCGGGAGCTGCGATCCGGCTGGGAGACGAGGCAGAGTAGGCTCGGACGGACTGGGAGTCTGGGGGAACGATGAGGGTGCTTTTGTCGTGGAGCAGCGGGAAGGATAGTGCGTGGGCGCTGCGGCTGCTGCGGGCGCGGGCGGACGTGGAGGTGGTGGGGCTCGTGACGACGTTCAACGGGGCGGCGGAGCGGGTCGCGATGCACGGGGTGCGGAGGTCACTGGTGGAGGCGCAGGCGGAGCGGGTGGGGCTGCCGCTGTGGAGTTATGATCTGCCGGCGGCGTGCTCGAATGCGCAGTATGAGGAGGTGCTGGGGCGGGTGTTTGCGCGGGCGCGGGGAGAGGGCGTGGACGGGGTGGCGTTTGGGGATCTGTTTCTAAGCGACATACGGGAGTACAGGGAACGGCAGATGGAGGGGTCGGGGCTGGCGGCGATGTTTCCGGTGTGGGGTTTGCCGACGGGGGATCTGGCGCGCGCGATGATCGCGGCGGGGGTGCGGGCGAAGTTGACGTGTGTGGATCTGGCTCGGCTCGATGCTTCCTATGCGGGGCGGGAGTTCGATCTGGAGATCTTGGAGAGTTTGCCGACAGGGGTGGATGCGTGTGGGGAGAACGGGGAGTTTCACACGTTTGTGTATGAGGCTCCGTGGTTTCGGGAGGGGATTGGGGTAGAGGTGGGGGCCTTGGTGGTGCGGGATGGGTTTTGTTTTGCGGATTTGATAGGAGGGGAAGGCCTACCGCTTTGAAGGCAGCAGGCGTGAATCGAAGGGGGAGGTGATGGTTTCAACGATCGTGATGCGGGCTGCGTGGGCGTGGCTCGGATTGAGGAGGTAGTTTATAGGTATGCGGGAGAATGGCCGAGGGGACGCGCGCGAGAGCGGAGCGTCCGGAGGCAAGCCAAGCATTTCCTAGGTTGCGGGTGAGCGCGAGGTCTGTCTTCCACATGTCTCCTGTTGGAACCCGAAGAAGCGGTGCGCGGAGGGCCGGTGGGCGGGAGACGCGGAGGAGTGTATAGGAGGGTGGCAGGTGTCCCTCGGTAAGTTCCAGGTGGACAAGGAGCTCGATCAGGGCGCCGGCCGGAGAGGTGGCCAGATAGACAATGGGTGAGCGGGCGCTGTGCCAGCGGGCGGCCACCCTCGCCGTCCAGAGTGCAATGATTGCTGATTCGCCAGAGATCCACTATGGCTTCCACGAGCGTGTATAGCGCGGGCCTTCAGCCCGCCTGTTTTTTCTGAGACGACCCACCTGGGGCTTCGCCCCAGGCTAGATTAGAGCGGGCCTTCAGCCCGCAGATGCCACCGAAGAAGATTGCGCAGGGCTAAGTGCCGTCGGCGATCTGCAGAGTGCACCGAGGAAGAATGCTTCAGGCGAACATGCCTTCGTCGATTTGTCCGAGCATCTCTTCGACCAGGCGGCCGCCGATCTCGGTGCGGAGCATGTTGAGGGGGGTGCGGTTTTCGAAGCGCTTTTTGGGTTGGGTGAGCCAGTTGCGGGCGCGTTCGGTATCGCCGAAGACGACGACCGCCTGATCGAAGATGCGGGCGAGACGGGCAAGTTTGTCGGACTCGTCGGGGGAGAGCGGGGAGCGCTGGGCGCGGCGGTGTTTGAGGGTGCGGGCGGGGATGACGACGTCGTAGATGTCGCGAAGGGCGACGCCGGAGGCTTCGAGGAAGGCTGCCATGCTGGCGAGGGGGAGGCCTGACTCGACGCGGGTGAGGCTGAGCTGGAGTTTGGTGGAGAGGTGCGGGGTCGAGGCTTGTGGGCGAACCGGCATGGGGACATTATGCCATGGGTGGGGTGGCAGAGTGGCCGGTCAAAACGGGAACGCGATAAGGTACTTGACACCTACTAACCACTCGCCGAGATCAGGCTTTACATCCAGCGGCCTTTAGAAGCGCGTCAATAGAGAAGTGAGGCGATGCGGGCTACTCCGGATACTACTCAGGCAGAATCCAGATTTCCCATGAGTTGTACCTCTACTTCGGTCCGCTCTGCTGCTGCTAGGCTGTTTACATCATGAACACCCCGAAGATGCCACATATGATGCACTCATGAATCCGATACTCCTTGCCTTGCGCAGCTTAGGTGGTTCGGGTTCTATCGAAGAGATCTACGAACGAATTGTGGAACAGGAACACTTACCCGAAGAACTGTTAGCGGTGGTGCATGATGCCGAAAAGAGCAACAGGACCGAGCTTTCCTACCGTCTCGCATGGGCACGTACATATCTAAAGAAGTACGGATTGCTTGAAAACTCAAGTCGAGGCATCTGGGCGTTGACCTCGCAGGCCCAAAACTTTCAGGCTATCGATCCGAGACAGGTCGTTAACGCGATACGGTCAATATCAAAAGGTCCGACGGCGGCCTTCCTGGAAGCACAATCATCTTCTGCACTTACACAGAGTGTGCTTGAGGAAGCTGCATCTGAGGAGGAATGGAAGCAGAAGCTGCACCGACTCCTAACAAAGACTTTGACTCCGGATGCATTCGAGAGGCTCGTGCAACGCTTACTTAGGGAATCGGGCTTTATTCAAGTTGAAGTTACTGGACGAGCCGGGGATGGAGGCATTGACGGAAAAGGCATAGCTAGAATTCATGGATTGATGAGCTTTCACGTTTTGTTTCAATGCAAACGCTATTAAGGTTCAGTAACACCTTCCGAGATTCGTGATTTTCGAGGAGCTATGGTGGGCCGAACAGATAAGGGACTGTTTATCACGACGGGCAGCTTTACTCCTGCAGCTGTCAAGGAAGCAACGCGTGATGGAGCACCCCCAATTGATTTGATCGATGGAAAAGACTTGGCAGAGAAGCTCCGCGATCTTAGTTTAGGGGTACGGAGGTCCACTGTTGAAGTGATATCGGTAGACCAGAATTGGTTTGAGAGCTTGTAGCGTCATCGGAGGGCCGCGGTGACTAGGTCTTTGGCTTCGGTTTGAATTTGTTTGAGGTGGTCGGGGCCTTGGAAGGACTCGGCGTAGATTTTGTAGACGTCTTCGGTGCCGGAGGGGCGGGCGGCGAACCAGCCGTTTTCGGTGGTGACTTTGAGGCCGCCGATCGGGGCGTGGTTGCCGGGAGCTTCGGTGAGGATGGCGGAGATGGGATCGCCGGCGAGGGAGCTGGCGTGGACCTGGGCGGGGGAGAGTTTGGCGAGCCTGGATTTCTGATCTTTGGTGGCGGCGGCGTCGATGCGGGCGTAGGTGGGGTCGCCGTACTTTTGCGTGAGTTCAGCGTAGAGGGCGCCGGGATCTTTGCCGGTGCGGGCGGACATTTCGGCCGACAGGAGGCCGGGGATGAGGCCGTCCTTGTCGGTGGTCCAGACCTCCCCGTTGCGGCGGAGGAAGGTGGCGCCGGCGGACTCTTCGCCGACGAAGCCGAGGCTGCCGTCGAGGAGGCCGGCGACAAACCATTTGAAGCCTACGGGGACCTCGAGCATGGGGCGGCCGAGGCCCCTGGCGACGCGGTCGATGATGGAGGAGGAGACGAGGGTCTTGCCGATGCCGACGTTCTTTGACCACCCAGGCCGATGGGTGAAGAGGTACTGTATCGAGACGGCGAGGTAGTGGTTGGGGTTGAGGAGGCCGGCCCCGCGGGTGACGATGCCGTGGCGGTCGTGGTCGGTGTCGGCGGCGAAGGCGACGTCGTAGAGGTCGCGATTCTGGATCATGGACGCCATGGCGAAGGGGGAGGAGCAGTCCATGCGGATGCGGCCGTCCCAGTCGCAGGTCATGAAGCGGAAGGTGGGGTCGACGTAGGGGTTCAGGATTTGTAACGGGAGGTGATACTTATCGGCGATGCGGGGCCAGTAATGGACGCCGGCACCGCCGAGGGGGTCGACGGCGAGATGCAGGGTGGTGTTTGCGAGGGGGGCGAAGTCGATGACGTTTTCGAGGTCGTCGACGTAGGCGGAGATGTAGTCGTGGCGGTGGGTGGTGGGGGAGGTGAGGGCGCGGGTGTAGGGGATGCGCTTGATGCTGGTGTGGGTGCCGGCGCGGAGCTCGGCGAGGAGGTCGTTGGCGCGGTTCTCGATCCATTTGGTGGCGGTGGTGTCGGCGGGGCCGCCGGAGGGGGGGTTGTATTTGAAGCCGCCGTCCTCGGGGGGGTTGTGGGAGGGGGTGATGACGATGCCGTCGGCCCATGGCATGGAGCCACCGCGCGCTTCGGGCGCAAACGCTTTTTGGAGAGCAGCGGAGCCGCCTGCGAGCTTCGCGTTGTATCCGAGGATGGCGTGGGAGAGGGCGGGTGTGGGGGTGTAGGCGAGGTCGTGGTCGACGAAGGTGTCGATGGCGTTGCCGGCGAGGACCTCGAGGGCGGTGGCGAAGGCGGGCTCGGAGAGGGCGTGGGTGTCCTGGGCGAGGAAGAGGGGGCCGGTGGTGCCTTCGGTGTGGCGGAACTCGACGATGGCCTGGGTGATGGCGGCGATGTGGTCCTCGTTGAACGCGGCGTTGAAGGAGGAGCCGCGGTGGCCGGAGGTGCCGAAGCTGACGCGCTGGGCGGGGATGCCGGGGTCGGGCTGGAGCTCGTAGAAGGCGGTGATGAGGCGGGGGAGGTTGACGAGGGTTTCGGGGCGGGGGAGATGGCCGGGCTGGTTGATGGGAACCGACATGCGGAGACTTGACCTCGGAGGGGTTCGGGAGAGACGGAGTTTTGGAGAGACGGAGGCGCTCTGGAAAGACAGGGACATTCTAAGGGATGTCCCGCGTTGGGGGTTGGTGGCTGCGGGTCGGGTGACGTTGGATTGGGGGTGGGATGACACTTTTGGTCGATGGTGCGGGGTGCTGGGGGTGGCTATAACCGAGGTGTCCCTCGCGCCCTGAGTTGAGGCTTGTGCGTGGGCGGCGGCGTGCCTTTCCCGGTTTGAGATTTTGAACGGGACGGAATGGAGCCGGATCTGGAGTGGAGGTTGGCTGACTGGCTGGAGGTGGGGGCGATGCCGGTTGCCATGAGGCAAGGGAGTGCGCAAGGGAGGTTGGAGGCGACCGCTGGTGATTGGGTTCGCGGCGCTGGTTGCTGCGACGACGCCGCTCCGCGCCACCGAGGCGACGCTGGTGGCGGATGCGCATGTGAACAGCGCCAAGCCGACGGCTAACAGCGGGACGATCTCGAATCTGAACGTTGGGGCGGGGTACACGTCGCTGCTGCAGTTCGATCTGAGCACACTGCCGGCGGGGACGAAGGCGAGCCAGGTGACGAAGGCGGTGCTGCGGCTTTTCTGCAACCGGGCGGACACGGCGGGGCTGGTGTCGGTGCAGACGATTGGCGGAGCGTGGGGCGAGTACAGCGTGACGTACGCGACGATGCCGTCGATGGATGGAGCGACGCAGGTGTTTCTGGTGAGCCAGGCGGGGGCTTATGTGACGGTGGACGTAACGGCGATGGTGCAGGCGTGGGTGCAGGCGCCGGCGACGAATAACGGGCTGGCGCTGACGGCGGGGACGGCGGCGGTGCAGTTCGACAGCAAGGAGGATGAGCTGACAGGGCATGGGGCGACGCTGGATATCTCGCTGGCGACGGGGGGCGTGGCCGGGGCTGCGGGGATGCAGGGGATGCAGGGGGTTAAGGGCGACGCGGGGGTTCCGGGACCGGTGGGGGCTGTGGGTGCGGCTGGGGCTGTGGGTCTGCCCGGCGTTGCTGGGGTGCAAGGGGTGGCAGGGGCGGCGGGGGTGAAGGGGGCGACGGGAGCAGCTGGGCTAACGGGAGCGGCGGGAGCGGCGGGGGAGGCGGGGGCGAGGGGAAGCCCAGGGCTGGGGTACGTGGGTGTGTACCAGTCGACGAACAACTATGGGTTGGCGGATGTGGTGGGGTACCAGGGGTCGAGCTACATCTCGCTCCTGGCGGGCAATCACGGGAACACGCCACCGCTGAGCGCGGGGCAGTGGGCGGTGATTGCGCAGGCGCAGGTCGGGTTGACGGGGGCGATGGGAGCGACGGGTGGGCCGGGGGCGACGGGTGCGACCGGGATGCAGGGGTCGCAGGGGGCGATTGGGCCGACGGGGGTTACGGGAGGGACGGGACCGCAGGGTCTGCCGGGGTTGGTGTACCAGGGCGGATATGCCTCCGGGACCAACTACAAGGTCGGCGATGTGGTGCTTTGGAACGGGACGAGCTACGCGTCGCTGGTGGCGGGGAACCGGGGCAACACGCCGGACTTCAGCGCGCAGCAGTGGGGGGTTATGTCGGCGCGGGGGCCCCTGGGACCGGTGGGGGCGCAGGGGGTGCAGGGAGCAGCGGGGCCGCAGGGGGGGCTGGGATCGACGGGATCGCCGGGGGAGAGGGGCGACCAGGGGCTGCAGGGGATTGCGGGGCAGGCGGGGTCGCAGGGACCCGTGGGGCAGGCGGGAGCTCAGGGAGGGCAGGGTCTGACGGGGTCGCAGGGGCCCGCGGGGCCGACCGGGATCTCGTTTCGGGGGACGTACGCCGCGACGACGAACTATGGGCTGGCGGATGGGGTGATGTACGGGGGAGCGGGGTACGTGTCGACGGCGGCGTCGAACCGGGGGAATACACCGGACGTGAGCACGGGACAGTGGGCGATGTTCGCGGCGGCGGGGGTAGCGGGCGGAGCAGGAGCGACGGGGGCCACCGGGGGACAGGGTGCGGCGGGCATTCAGGGCGCCCAGGGTGTGGTGGGACCGGCGGGGCCGGTTGGGGCGGCGGGGGCGCAGGGGCCGGCGGTTGCGAAGTTTGTCGGGAGCTACGCCGCGGTGACGAACTATGGGATGAACGATGCGGTGGGGTATGGCGGATCGACGTATGTGTCCATGGTGACGGGGAACCGGGGGAACACGCCGGATCAGAGCGCGGCGCAATGGGCGGTGCTGGTCTCCCGAGGAGCAGATGGACTTGCGGGCGCGGTGGGAGCGAGTGGGGCAGCAGGGGTGCAGGGAGCCGCGGGAGTTGCCGGGTCCACGGGCGCGCAGGGGCCGCCGGTGAGCTTTCTTGGTGGATGGAGTGCCGGGCGCGGATATGCGGTGGGTGATGCGGTGAGCTACGGCGGATCGAGCTATATCGCGGTCGGTGCTAACAGCGGCCGGCAGCCGGATTTGAGCCCGGTGTACTGGGGGGTGCTGGCGCAGACGGGCGGAGTGGGGCCGGTGGGGCCAGCTGGCGCACAGGGACAGACGGGGCCTACGGGAGTCGGGTCGCAGGGGCCGCAAGGGCTGCAGGGAGCGGCGGGCGTGGCGGGAGCAGCGGGGCCGGCGGGAGCTACGGGCGGGGTTGGACCGGTGGGAACGGCTGGACCGGCTGGACCCACAGGGGTGGCCGGGATGGCGTACCGGGGCGGGTATGTGTCGACCAGGAACTACGGTCTAAACGATGCGGTGAGCTTTGGGGGGACGACGTATCTTTCGCTGGCGGCGAGCAATGTGGGGAACTCGCCGGAGATCAGCACGGCGATGTGGGGTGTGTTTGCGGCGGCGGGATCGAGTGGGGCGAATGGGAGTACGGGGTCGGCGGGGGCGCAGGGGCCGCCGGGGATCCAGGGGCAGGCGGGGGCGCAGGGAGCGACGGGGGTGACGGGAGCGGCGGGGACGAACGGAGCGGCGGGGCTGCGATACGCGGGTGCCTATGCCGCGGCGACCAACTACGCGGTGAGCGATGGCGTGGTGTACGGGGGAGCGAGCTATATCTCGCTGGCGGCGGGGAACAGGGGGAATGCTCCGGATTCGAGCCCGGCCTCCTGGGGACTGCTGGCGCAGGTGGGAGCCGTGGGGGCGACCGGAGCCGGGGGAGCGACCGGAGCAGCGGGGGCGACGGGTTCGACCGGAGGCGCGGGGGCTGAGGGGCCGGCGGGAGCGACGGGGCGGGCGGGGCTGGTGTACCGGGGCGGATGGAGCTCCGGAACGAACTACCAGACGGGCGATGCGGCGCTGTTCCAGGGGACCACGTATGTGGCGGAGATGAGCAACTCGGCTTCGGAGCCGGACCTGGTTCCGGCGGCGTGGTCGGTGCTGGCGCAGGCGGGAGTAGCTGGGCCGACGGGGCCGGGGGGAGCGGCGGCGACGGTGCAGGTGGGGACGGTGGCAACGGGTGCGGCGGGAAGTTCGGCGACGGTTACAAATATCGGAACGGCAGCGGCGGCGGTGCTGAACTTCAGCATTCCGCAGGGGCAGGCGGGGACGAACGGGACTGGCGGGACTGGGGGGACTGGGGGTGGAGGGACGAGCGGGGTTGCGGCCCAGTCGGTGTATCACGCGGTGTCGTTCAATGCGCTGTACTACTCGGTGAACAACGCAAATTCGGCGAACTCGGAGGTTGGTGGGACGATGCTGACGTGGGTGCCGGCGGGATGCACGGCGACGAAGCTGACGATGTATTCGCAGCAGGCGAATGCGATTACGGTGACGCTGCGGCAGGGGATGCCGGGTGCGATGGCGAACACCGCGATGGCATGCACGGCGACGTCGAACTCGAGCTGCACGGCGACGGGGAGTTTGGTGGTGGGGAGCGGGAGTTTTGTCGATTTGAGCATCAACGGGTCGAATGGAACCGTCTCGGGGGTGTGGACGGCGCTGGTTTGCAACTGACGGGTGGGTGGGGGTTCGGGTGGATAGGATAGAGTGGCTGACTTGAGAGGCAAGGCGTTGCTGGACAGGGCGCGGGGTCTCCGTTTCAGGGTCGGACGTGTGTTTCGATTTTTCGATTTCGTCGGTTTGGGGTCGAGAGAGCGCGAGGGGATTTGCGGTTTGAGTTGGGATACGGTTGCCTGGGTGGGACGAGATCGGGGGAGTGACGGGTGATCGCTCCCGGGGTGGCGCATGTTTTGATTGCGGTGATTGCGGGGTGCAGCATCGTGCTGATGCTGGTGCGCCCGCGGAAGATCGCGGAGGTGTACTGGATCGGGGGCGGAGTTCTGCTGTTGCTGCTGTTGCTGCTGGAGCCGATGGGCGCAGCGGCGAGGGCGGCGGCGAGGGGAACAGACGTTTACCTGTTCCTGATCGGGATGATGCTGCTGTCGGAGCTGGCGCGGACGCACGGGGTCTTCGATTGGGTGTCGGCGGTGGCGGTGCGGCGGGCGAACGGATCGTGCGCGCGGCTGTTTGCGCTGGTGTACGGGATCGGGACGGTGGTGACGATTTTTATGTCGAACGACGCGACGGCGGTGGTGCTGACGCCGGCGATCCTGACCGCGGTGCGAAGTGCGAAGGTGAAGCCGCTGCCGCATCTTTTCGCGTGCGCGCTGATTGCGAATGCGGCCTCGTTCGTTCTGCCGATCTCAAACCCAGCGAACCTGGTGGTGTTCCGCGACGGGATGCCGCCGCTGGGGCGATGGCTGCTGTGGTTTGGTCTGCCGTCGGTGCTGGCGATCGGGACGACGTACGCGGTGCTGCGGGTGCTGTTCCGTAGGGATCTGGAGGAGGAGCTCACGGAGGTGGTGGAGGCGAGGGATCTTGGCGGGAGCGGGAGGATGGTGCTGGCCGGGCTGGGGCTGATGGTACTGGTATTGCTGGGCGCGTCCGCGCTGGACAAGCCGTTGGGTCTGCCGACGTGCCTGGCGGCGCTGGCGATTACGGCGGTGGTATCGGTGAAGGCTCGGAGGAACCCGGTGGAGCTAGCGAGGGAGATCAGCTGGGGGACGCTGGCGCTGGTGGCGGGGCTGTTTGTGATGGTGGATGCGGTTGAGAGTGTGGGCGCGCTGCGGCTGACGGGGGCTGCGCTGAGGTGGGCGCAGGGGCTGCCGGAGGCGATTGGGGCCACCGTGACGGCCGTGGGGGTGGGGCTGGCGAACAATCTGGTGAACAACCTGCCGCTGGGGTTGCTGGCGAGCGGGACGTTGCGGACGGTGCATGCGGAGGGGCTGATGCAGAAGGCGATTCTGATCGGGATCGACCTGGGCCCGAACCTGTCGGTGACGGGATCGCTGGCGACGATCCTGTGGTTGATTGCGTTGCGAAAAGAAGGCTTGGAGGTGAGCTTCGTGGATTTTCTGAAGGTGGGGGTAGTGGCGATGCCGGTGGCGCTGTTGACGTCGATGGGTGCGGCGATTGCGATCGAGATGCTTTTGCGGTGAGGTTGGGGCGACGTTGCGGCGGAGTGTTCCCTGCGGCGGATCGCGGTGATTTTTTGTGTACAGGCTGTGAAGGCGCGGATAGAATTCGCCACATACAACAAGAATTTACCTGCCGGTGTCATGCAAGCAGGGGATACCTACATCTTCCGAGCCCCCTTGCTTGAGCGCGGGGCGGCTGATCGCACCACTTCTGGAGGCTTATGCGTACTATCTTTCGTTTCATCCTCGTCTTAGCGGTTCTGGCGGCGGGCTCCGACCGCATGGTTGGTCAAGCAACATCGACGGGCAACATCACTGGCGTGGTCACGGACAGCACGGGAGCGGCGGTTCCGGGAGCTACGGTGACGGCGCTTGAGAAGAGCGCGAACGCGGAGCGAACCACGACCACGAACGGGTCCGGGCAGTACCGCTTCGACCTCCTTCCGATCGGGACGTACAGCATCACGGTGCGCGCGGCGGGATTCAGCGCGGCGCAGGCGAACGGCCTGGAGCTGCTGGTGGGAACGACCGTTACGGCGAATCTGCCGGTGCAGGCGGGCCAGGTGAGCACGACGGTCGAGGTTTCGACGGGCAACCAGCTGATCGACGCGGAGAAGACGGACAGTTCGACGGCGGTGACGCCGCAGCAGATTACCGATCTGCCGCTGAATGGGCGGGACTTCGCGAACCTGGCGATTCTGGCTCCGGGGGTGAAGCTTGTGGACAGCTATGACCCCACGAAGAACCGGTATGCCGTGTATGCGGTGAACGGATCGAGCGGGCGGAATACGAACACGACCGTGAACGGGATCGACAACAAGGACAACACGGTTGGGGGCGCGGTGATGCAGCTGCCGCTCGAGGCGGTGCAGGAGTTCCGGATCAGCACGAACCGGTTCTCGGCGGAGAACGGGCGGAGCGAGGGAGCGGCGCTGAATGTGGTGACGAAGGCGGGGACGAACCAGTACCACGGCAGCCTGTACGGATTTTTCCGGAGCCAAGCGATCCAGACCATCAACAAGATCACCGAAGAGGGCGGGCAGCCGAAGCCGGACTACAACCGGCAGCAGTACGGCGGGTCGTTTGGCGGAAGGATCCGGAGGGACAAGGATTTCGGGTTCTTTGCGTACGAGGGATTGCGGGAACGGTCGAGTCTGTCGGTGACGGATCTGGCGTTTCAGGAGCTGACGCTGGCGGTACCGCTGGGGGCACAGCCGGCGCACACGATTCCCACGCCGTATGACGAGAAGCGGTATAACGGCCGGATCGATCACGTGTTCAGCGAGCATGAGAAGGCCTATGTCAGCTACTCCGCGCAGGACAACAAGAGCAACAACGACCAGTCGACGCAGCAGGCTGATCTGTCGGAAGGCAACTACACGATCAACGATTTGATCCTGACGAACGTGACGCTGAGCTCGATCCTGACGAACTCGATGGTGAACAACTTCACGGCGGGCTTTCAATACTGGAATAACCTGATCGACTCGAAGAACCGCGCGCCCTATTTTCTATTTCCGGATGGCGTGAGCTTTGGGACCAACGTGAATGTGCCGCAGAAGTCGAGCCAGCACAAGTTTCAGTTCCGGGACGATTTCTCCTACACGCGGGGGAAGCACACGGTTCGGACGGGAGTGGACTACCTGTATGAGCCGCAGGTGGGTGGGTTTTTCGAGAACAATCCAACGCCGGAGTTCGACTTCTTCGATACGGCGGCGAATCTGCTGAGCAACAAGACGCTGTATCCGAACGGGTTTGCGACGGCGGGCGTAATCCAAGCGTCGACGGGGACGTCTGGCGATCCGAGCTTCAACCTTTCGCCGAAGATGTTCGGTGTGTACCTGGAGGACGACTGGCGCGCGACCTCGCGGCTGCTGCTGAATATTGGTCTGCGGTACGACCGAGATATCGATACGTACGGGATTTCGAGACAGGCGAACAGCCGATCGCACCAGGAGTTGATCGCTGCTGCCGCGACGAACCTGGCAACGGTTCCAGCGAACGGCCCGACCACGCAGTATGGCTTCGGGTACACGCCGAGTCTTTCCTACATTGGCGGCAACTACACGGGGCTGCCCAAAAACGACACGCTCGACCTCAGCCCACGGGTCGGATTTTCGTATGATGTTGGGGGGAACGGACGGTTCATTCTGCGCGGGGGCTACGGACTTTATTTCGGGCAGACGTTTGAGAACATACCGCTGTTCATGATCCAGCAGGCGAACGATACGGTGTTCGCGAACACGTACAGCATTTCCTGCAACGGGCCGACGGACACGAGCTGCTCGGCGGACAACACGGTTCCGGGGACGGGGATTCTGCTGAGCAAGTACAGGTACGGGGTGGATCCGCTGCCGGTGATTCCGCCGGGGTCGCACAACCTGGCGGCGGGATCGACGGGGCGCATCATGGACCCGAACTACCGCAATCCGTACTCGCAGCAGATCAACGCGGGCATTCAGTTTGCGCCGACGAGCCGGTCGGTGATTGAGATCGAGTATGTGCAGTCGCGTGGCATCCACGAGAACAAGACGGTGAACATCAATCCGACGCAGTATTTCGCGGGTGGAGCGAGGCCGTTTTCTGCTGCCTTTGTGAGTGCGGGTGTGCCGAGGCTGGGACGGATCGCGGATGAGCAGTCGATCGGCCGCTCCTACTACGACGGGATGAACGTGAGCTACCGGCAGTCGCTGTACAAGCACTTCAGCGCGACGGTGAACTACACCTATGCGAAGGCGCTGGCCTTTGAAGGGAACCCGGCGGCGTTTCGCAACACAGCGACGAACTCTTTCCTGGGGGTGCTTCGGCATGCGGACTTTGGCCGCGCACCGAACGACGAGAAGCACCACGTGACCGCGGCGGGGACGTTTACGCTGCCGTTCCGGATCGAGATCTCGCCGATTCTTTCCGCCGGATCGGCGCGGCCGCTCGACATCATCGGGTCCACCGGCGATCTGTGGGGGGTTGGAAGTGGCCGGGGCGCGCCGCACGCGGCTATTCTCGCGGGAGCGCGCGAGTCACCGCAGGCCTATCGGGATTACCTGGCGACGGCCAAGGCGGCGGTCGCGGCAGACACGACGAAGAAGACGACGCTGGGAACCTACTACAGGAGCTGCCTGGCTTCGGGCGCGTGCCGCGAGGTCTCGTACAACTCGTACCATGGCGATCCCGTGGTGCAGCTGGATGCTCGGGTTGGAAAGAGCATCGTGCTGCACGACCGGTATAACGTGAACCTGTTCTTCCAGGGATTCAATCTGATGAATCGCGCCAACTACGGGAACAATATCGACGGCAACGTCTCGAATGCGAGCTCGAGTTTTCTGAAGCCTCTGGGATTCGTAAATCCGAGCAGCACGATCGTTCCGAGGTCGTTTACGGGCGAGTTTGGGGCTAGGTTTTCGTTCTAGTTCCCGAGGTTCGCTGAAGAAGAGGGGGTCCGACTATTGTCGGGCCCCTTTTTTCGTTGGGTACAGTGCGATCTGGATGGCGCCCCTTTGAGAGGACCTGACAGGGACACGCGCCGGGTTGGATGGCAGCTGGTCAACCCATTTACCATGGGCGAATGATTCAGCAAGTGAACCAGCCAGGGTGTTCCGTCTTGTCCATTCAGGTGTTGCGATGTTTGGGGTCCAGGAGCGCCAGGAAGGTTTGGGGACGGTGGCTGTTGCTTGGTGTTGCTCTGGGAGGAAGCGGGGTCGGAAGCTCGGCGGCGCAGACTGGAACGCTCGACCCGAAGCTGTTTTCGGAGATGCGATGGAGGGAGATCGGGCCAATGCGCGCGGGAAGGACACGGGCTCTGGCGGGAGTTCCGAGCCAGCCGGCGACGTTTTACTTCGGCGCGGTGAATGGCGGCGTGTGGAAGACGACGGACGCCGGGGAGACGTGGCAGAGCCTGTGGGATGAGCAGCCGACGGGATCGATCGGGTCGATTGCGGTGGCGGAGACCGACCCGAACGTGGTGTATGTGGCGAGTGGGGAGGGGCTGGCGCGGCCGGATCTATCGACCGGCGACGGGGTGTACCGGACGGGCGATGCGGGCAAGACGTGGACGCACCTGGGACTGGAGAAGGGGGGCCTCGAGAAGGGGGGACTGGGGGAGGGGGGACTGGAGAAGGGGCAGCAGATCGGGCAGATCTCGATCGATCCGAAGGATGCGAACCGGGTGTTTGTGGCAGTGACGGGGCACCCGTATGGACCGAACGAGGAGCGCGGGATTTATCGAACGACGGACGGCGGAAAGAGTTTCAAGAAGGTGCTGTATGTGAACAAGCAGACGGGCGGGTCGGACGTGCAGATCGATCCCGAGAACCCGAAGATTGTGTACGCGGGCATGTGGCAGAGGCAGGAGGGTCCGTGGGAGAACGGCGCGTGGTCGGGGACGGATGGGGGGCTGTTCCGGTCGACGGATGGCGGAGATACGTGGGCGAAGGTAACGGGTCACGGGCTGCCGGACGGGATCATCCAGGTGAACGTGACGATTGCTCCGAGCGACTCGAAGCGGGTGTATGCGGAGGTGGCGACGGCGAAGGGGGTGGGACTATACCGGACGGACGATGCGGGGGGGAGCTGGGTTCATGCACCTGTGAATGACAACCGGGCGGAGGCGCGGATCGGCGGCGGGGACCTGCCGGTGCCGAAGGTGGACCCAAAGGATCCGAACACGATCTATGTCGCCAGTGTGGTGACATGGAAGTCGACGGATGCGGGGAGGACGTGGACGGGGCTGCGCGGCGCTCCGGGAGGGGACGACTACCAGAACGTTTTTGTGAACCCGAACAACACGGATGTGATCGCGCTGGCGAGCGACCAGGGCGTAATTATCAGCCTGAACGCGGGCAAGACGTGGAGCCAGTGGTACAACCAGCCGACGGCGCAGATGTATCACGTGATGGCGGACAACGCGTTTCCGTACCGGGTGTGCGGCGGGCAGCAGGACAGCGGGAGCGCGTGCGTTCTGAGCCGGAGCGACGATGGTCGGATCACGTTTCACGACTGGCATCCGGCGGGTATCGAAGAGTACGGGTATGCGGCGCCGGACCCGCTCGACCCGGACGTGGTGTATGGGGGGAAGGTGACACGGTACGACCGGCGCACGGGGCAGATCCGCAACATCGAGCCGAAGCCGCTGCGGAGTTATCGCGTGCTGCGGACGGAGCCGCTGATGTTCTCGCCGGTCGATCCGCACAAGTTGTACTTCGCCGCGAACACCCTGTGGCTGACGACGGACTATGGGCAGAGCTGGAAGGAGGTGAGTCCGGATCTGAGCCGGGCGACGTACGAGTTACCGGCGACGATGGCGGCGTACAAGAACGCGCCGACGGCGGCCACGGTGCGTCGCGGCGTGATCTATGCGCTGGGGCTATCGCCGGTGGACGAGAAGAGGATGTGGGCGGGGACGGATGACGGCCTGATCTGGACGACGACGGACGCGGGCGCGAACTGGAAGGATGTGACGCCGCCGGAGATGAAGGCGTTCTGGAAGGTGTTCAACATGGACGCCGGGCACTTCGATGCGGGGACGGCGTATGCGGCGGTAAACACGTTGCGGCTCGACGACATGCGGCCGCACCTGTTCCGGACGCATGACGGCGGGGCGACGTGGAAGGAGATCAACCACGGTCTGCCGGACGGGGCGGCGACGAGCACGATTCGCGAGGACCCGAAGCGCAAGGGGCTGCTGTATGCGGGCACGGAGACGCAGGTGTATGTGTCGATCGACGATGGGGATCACTGGCAGTCGCTGCGGCTGAATATGCCGGCGAGCTCGGTGCGGGACCTGCAGGTGAAGGACGACGACCTGATTGCGGGGACGCATGGGCGAGGGTTTTTGATCCTGGATAACCTGACACCGCTGCGGCAGGCGGCGGAGGCGATGGCGGGCGAGGCGGTGCACCTGTATGCGCCGCAGCGGGCGATGCGCATTCGCGGGAATATGAACCCGCCGACGCCGTGGCCGCCGGAGATGGCGACGGGGGAGAATCCGCCGAACGGGGCGATGATCGACTACTACGTTGGAGCGAAGGCGACGGGTCCGTTGACGCTTGAGATCGTGGACAGCAAGGGTGCGGTGGTGAGCCGGTACCGGAGCACGGATGCGGCGCCGGCGGCGGACCCGCGGTACCCGGTGCCGACGTTGTGGGCGAGGGCTCCACGGGTGCTGTCGGCGGCTCCGGGGCACCATCGGTTCCTATGGGACATGCACTATCCGGCGGTGGGTGGGATGTCGACGGGACCGGATGCGGACCAGGCGGTGCCGCACGATACGCCGGACGTGGAGAGCTCGCCATGGGTGCTGCCGGGGAGGTACACGGTGCGGCTAACGGCGGGAGGAAAGACGCTGGAGGAGCCGATGGACGTGGTGATGGACCCGCGGGTGAAGACGCCGATGGCGGAGTTGGAGGAGCAGTTCCGGGTGTCGGAGGCGATCTACAAGGACACGATGCGGGCGACGGCGGCGATTCATGAGATTGCGGTACTGCAGGGGCAGATGAAGGGGTCTGCGGGTGAGAGTGAGGGGATGAAGGAGAGGGGGGAGGCGCTGAAAGGGACGGGGGCCAAGGGCGCTTCCAGGCCGGCGGCAACGCTGGGCGAGAGCATGGAGACGAACCTCGAGAAGATTGCCGGGAGGCCGGACGCGGGGGGATCTCGCGGCGGACCGGCGGGGCCGCCGACGCTGGCTTCGGTGCGGCTGCAGATGGCGCGGATGGAGCATTCGATCCAGAGCGCCGATGTGCGGCCGACGGCGGCGCAGGTGGAGGCATACGAGACCGCCGCGCGACCGCTGGCGGGTCTGCTGGAGCAGTGGGAGCGGATGAAGAAGAAGGACCTGAAGGCGGTGAACGCGGAGCGCGGGAGGCAGCATCTGCCGCCGCTGCGTGTGGATGCGGGGCCGCCTGGGCGTGGGGTGGAGGATGAGATCGAGATGGGGGATGAGGAGTAGGTGGGCGAGTCGACAGGGGACGGGATCGACGAGCGATCTGGGGCGGTGGGATCCCCTGGCGCGCCGGGCCGGTGACGGAGCGGTACGTGGTGAAATGCGGGTGGTAGGCTGACGACATGCTTTTCAGGATGGACTTTCGACAGACGGATGAGGGCAAGTTTCTGGTGGATGCGCACGCAGGCGATGGTGCGCGACGAACACCAGAGAAGCGGGCATCGGTCGCGATGCTGTATGCGAGCGGGGCGACGTTTCTGGAGCTGGTGGGAACGGCGGAGCTGGATTCCGAGGCGGTGGGGGACATGGAAGAGGCGGCCCATGCGGCGATGAGCCAGCCGGAGACGCCGGTCTGCTGCATGCAGGTGGATCTGAGCGAGAAGCAGTTGATCCACCTCAACATGGAGCCGGCGATGGAGCTGTACCGGTAGGCCGCGCGGAGCCGCGGTGGACGTCAGGCCAAGACAGGCAAAGGACAGGAACCTGATGCGGAAGAGCTTCGCCCTGATTGGATTTGCGGGCTTGCTGATGAGCTTGCCAGCGCCGGTGCGTGCGGAGGGTGACGGTCTGCTGATCGAGCACGGGAGGTACTCGATTCACCTGCTGCTGCACGCGATTGGAAGCGAGGAGTACACGATCACGCAGATGCGGGGCGGCGGGCGGGTGCTGCGGACGACATCGACGAGCGCGGACCGGGGGATGACGAGGACGAGTTCGTCGACGCTGCGGATGGGCGCGGACCTGCGGCCGACGATGCTGGAACAGGTGGCTGGGGCGGGAACGGCGGCGGAGACGCGGCCCGTCACGGAGACGCGGCCTGTCACGGAGATGCGGCCGGTGACGGAGACCCGGTCGGTGGCGGAGATCGCGGGGGGTGTGGCGACGGTTCGGGAGGATGGAGTGAGCCGCAGCGTCCAGGCGCCGGCGGTTGCGTTCCCGGGCTTCGGATCGATGCCGGCCGCGCTGCAGATGGTGATGATGCGGTACTGGAGGCTGCAGCATCAGCCAGCGCGGCTCCCCATGCTGCGGGCGGACGCGCGGGCGCTGCCGATCGAGATCCGGATGGTGGGGCACGACTCGTTTTCGGTGAAGGGGCGCATGGTCCGGCTGAGCCGGTACACGATTGCGAACCTGATGTTTGGGCGGGAGATTGTGTGGATGAACGACAGCGGGCGGATGGCTGCGCTGATGACCTTTGCGGGTGGGCTGCCGCAGGAGGAGGTGCTGGACGAGTACGAGCCGGTTGCGGGGGAGATGGTGCGCAGTGGGGTTCGGCAGGAGATGCTGGATCTGGATGCGCTAGACCGGGAGGTGCTGCCGGAGGCGACGGGGTCGTTTGCGATTGTGGGCGCGCGTCTGATCGATGGCACGGGTGCGGCGGCGGTTGAGAGGTCCGCTGTGGTGGTGCGGGATGGTGTGATCGTGGCGGCGGGGCCGATGGCGTCGGTAACGTTGCCGGCGGGAGTGCGGGTGATTCGGGCTGAGGGACGATCTCTGCTGCCGGGACTTTGGGAGATGCACACGCACTACTCGGGGGTGGAGTTTGGACCGGCGCTGCTGGCGGCCGGGGTGACGACGGCGCGGGACTGCGGGGGCGAGTTCGAGTTCCTGACGACGGTGCGGAGAAAGTTGGAGAAGGACCATGCGCTGGGGCCGAGGCTGCTGCTGGCGGGGCTGATCGACAGCGGAGGGCCGCTGAGGTTTGGGTGGGTGAACGTCGCGACGGCGGCGGAGGCCATTGCGGCTGTCGACGTGTACGCGGACGCGGGCTTCGAGCAGATCAAGGTGTACACGCAGATCCAGCCGGAGGTGCTGCGGGCGATCTCAGAGGAGGCGCATCGGCGGGGGCTGACGGTGACGGGGCATGTGCCGGCTGCGATGGATGCGTTTGAAGGGGTGGCGGATGGGATGGACCAGATTAACCACCTGCAGTTTGTGCTGCGGGCGATGAATGCGGATGGGGGAGCGGGTCCGGTCGACCTCGGGACGGAGCGATCGAAGCGGCTGATCGCGCTGCTGGAGGAGCGGCAGATCGTGGTCGATCCGACGGCGAGCTGGGGCGAGATGGCAGGGCGACCGAAGGATGTGGGGGCAGCTTCGATCGAGCCTGGGATCGCGGCGGCACCGTACACGCTGGCGTCGCGATACTCCGCGATGGGGGTGGCGGTGGCGCAGGCGGGCAAGTTTCGGGAGCGGATGGCGACGAACCTGAAGGTGATCCGCGCGCTGCATGAGGCAGGTGTGCCGATTGTGGCGGGGAGCGATACGGGGCTGATCGGATACGGCCTAGATCGCGAGCTGGAGCTGTATGTGGAGGCGGGCATGACGCCGATGGAGGCGATCCAGTCGGCGACGATCGTGGCGGCGCGAGCGATGAAGATGGACAAGGTGACGGGCTCGATCGAGGTTGGGAAGAGGGCGGATCTCGTGCTTGTCGACGGCAACCCGCTGCAGCGGATCGGCGATCTGCGGCGGGTGGTGAGCGTGGTGAGGGATGGCCGGATGTATGACAGCAGGAGGCTCGCCCGGAGCGTTGGATTCAGCCGCTGAGGCGGGTCAGTGGGGGATGGGCCCTAGAGTTTGAGGGACTGGCGGAGTTTAAGGGCGAGCTCGGCGAGGCGATCGGGATCGGGGACGGCGGGGTCGTCAAAGATGAGCTCGAGCTGGCGGGCGATCTCGGTGGATTGCATGTAGCCGAACATGCCGAGGGAGCCGGCGAGTTTGTGCGCGGTCATCGCGGCATCGCGGCGGAGCGGATCGGTGAGGGTGGCGGAGCGGGCGGTGGCGGCGGCACGGTCGAGGAGGAGCAGGCGCTCTTCGACCATGGGGAGGTTGCGGAGCCAGAGGGTGTCGAGCAGCTTTTGAGTCTTGGCGGCGGCGCTGGCTTTCATGTGGCGGCCTCCTGAGGTTTAGTCTTTCCAGCCGAGGACTGCCGAGATCTCCTGTGCGAGGGTCAGGGGGTCGAAGGGTTTACAGAGAACAGCGGCGACTCCGAGGTCGGCAAAGCGGCGCTGGTCGACACCCTGGACCTTGGCGGTGAGGAAGAGGACGGGGATGCCGGCGATGGCCGGGATGCCCTGCATGCTGCGGAAGGTGGTGGGGCCGTCGACGCCTGGCATCATGACGTCCATGAGGATGGCATCGGGGTGCTGGGCCATGGCCATGGAGATGCCTTCGGCGCCGGAGCGGGCGGTGAAGATCTGCCAGCCGGCGGTGGCCTCGAGGGAGAGGGCAGCGACCTCGCGGATGTCGTCTTCGTCGTCGATGATGAGGATACGTCGCACGGGGGTGCCTATTGTCTCACGCGGGGCAGGGAGCGGTTTCGATTGGGGTATATCAGGCGACCGACGCGGGCGCGAGGTCGGAGAGACGGCGGAGGCGGTGCACCATCGAGAGAACGAGTTCCTCGACCTCCTTCGGCTGGACCTTGGCCTTGGTAAGGAATTCGGTGGGGCCGAGGCGGAGCTTGCCCATCTCGGCGTCGGAGACCTCGCGGCCGGAGTAGACGACGATCGGGAGCGTGCACAGGGAGGGCTGGCCGCGGAGCCACTCGACGAAGGAGAAGCCGTCTCCGTCAGGAAGGCAGAGATCGAGGATGAGGAGATCGGGGCGGCGGGCCATGCAACGGCGGATGGCCTGCTGGCGGGTGGAGGCGTGGTCGACGCTGACGTCGGCCTCCTCGAAGCTGGCGATGACGACGCTGGCAAGATCCTGGTCGTCTTCGAGGAGCAGGACCTGGGCGGGACCGTCACCGCGGCGCAGGACACGGCCGAGCTCGGCGAAGAGGAGGTTTTCATTGAAGGGTTTCTGGACCCAACCCTGCGCGTCTCCGGTCAGCTGGCCGCGAAGAACGGGGGAGAGAACGCTGAGGATGACGACGGGAATCAGGGAGGTGGCGGGGTTATCGCGCAGGCGCTGGAGGGTCTCCCAGCCGCTGAGCCCGGGCATGTAGAGGTCGAGGAGGATGGCTTCGACGGGCGAATGCGAGGCGAGGTGGATGGCCTCTTCGCCGGAGGTGGCCTCGATCACGGTGTAGCCCTGTCGATTGAGGTGCTCCTTGATGACGGTGCGGACGCCGAGGTCGTCGTCGCAGACCAGGATAGAGCCTTCGCCGCGGGGAAGGGCGAGGAAGGGGGTGACTGCGTCGGAGGCGCGGGCAATGCGCGGGAACATGACGTAGAAGGTGATTCCGGGGCCAAGGTTGCGCTGCGCCCAGATGCATCCGCTGTGCTGCTGGACGATGCTGCGGCAGATGGAGAGGCCAAGACCGGTGCCGCCCTTCTGCCTGGCGTCCGAGGGTTCGACCTGGTGGAAGCGGTCGAAGATGGAGTCGAGCTTATCGGGAGGGATGCCGCGGCCCTCGTCGGAGACCTTGAGCAGGATGGAGTCGGAGGTGGCCTCGACGTGGACGCGGACGGTGGAGGCGGGAGGGGAGAACTTGATGGCGTTCGAGAGGAGGTTGGTCAGGATCTGGAGGATGCGGTCGGAGTCTCCATCGAAGTAGAGGGCTTCGGGGCTGGTATCGGCCGGGGGGTTCTCGATGACGATGCGCACGGTGGCCTCGTAAGCCATGCCGGCCATGGTGTCGGTTGCCTGCTGGATGAGGTCGCGGAGGGAGCAACGGCGGATCTGCAGGGGAGCCCGTCCGGACTGCATGCGTTCGAGATCGAGGATGTCGTTGATGAGGCGGATGAGGCGGTCGGTGTTGTTGACGGCGATGCGAAGGAGGTTTTGTGCCTTGGGATCGAGGTCGCCCATGATTCCTGAGGAGAGCAGGCCGAGCGATCCGCGGATACTGGTGAGGGGGGTGCGGAGCTCGTGGGAGACGGTGGAGACGAACTCATCCTTGAGGGTATCGAGCTTGGAGTGCTCGGTGATCTGAAGGAGGTTCTGCTGGTGGAGTTGGTTAGCGTGCGCGAGTTGAACGGAGAGCTCCTTGCAGGATCGCCTGGTGTGCAGGAGCACAAAGAGGAGGGCGATACTGAAGGCGAGGGGGGCGGCGGCAGCAATAAGGACGTGCGAAATCATTCAGGTAACCATTTTGGTAACTTCAAACTAAGCGCAATAGTAACCTGCAACTTGGTACGCGCCGCATATCTTTGCAACTTTCGGAGTTACCAATTCCCTTTCTGGGTCAGGTGAGGCTGCTAACGGTGTTCCGCAGCGGCTCTAAAAGTAGGGAGGGGGGAGGCGGAGCGGGTTGGGGCACCGTGGAAGTTTCTGGGACCCAGACTGGATTGCGCGGCCGTGAGGGCGGCGGTACGGGACTTAGCTATATGGTCGTAAGGGTGCGGTCTGGACATACGATGTGGGCCTGGAGACAGGGATGTGGTCTGGAGTAGATGACCCGGGCACACGGAGCGGCTTTGATGGTGAGGTTTGAGGCGTAGGCGGTATCGGAGGTTTGGACGTCGATGAACGTGAACTTCGCAGAGCGCGCTCACAACCACAACTGGAAGGTGGATCCGATTGTGCGGTCGCTGCTGGACACGGATTTTTACAAGCTGCTGATGCTGCAGTTCATCTGGAAGAACTTTCCCGCGACGGCGGTGACGAGCGAACTGGTGAACAGGACGGTGAAGGTCCGGCTAGCGGAGCGGGTGGGGGCGGAGGCGTTGATTGAGCAGATGGAGCATGTGCGGGGTCTGCGGTACGGGAGAAGCGAGCTGGTATGGCTGGCCGGAAACACGTTCTACGGGGTACGGAGCATCTTTGAGCCGGGGTTTCTGGACTGGCTGGACACGGACTTCAGGTTGAGCGACTACGAGGTGTCGGAGCACGACGGGCAGCTGGTGCTGCGGTTCAGCGGGCTTTGGACCGAGGTGACAATGTGGGAGATCTACGCGCTGGCTATTGTGAGCGAGTTGAAGACGCGGGCGGCGCTGCGGGAGTTGAGCGAGCTGGAACTGGACGTTCTGTATGCGCGGGCCAAGACGCGGCTGTGGGACAAGATCGAGAGGCTGAGGGGGGTGGAGGGTCTACGCATCTCGGACTTTGGGACCAGGCGGAGGCACAGCTTTCTATGGCAGGAGTATGCGGTGGAGGCGCTGCGGGCGACGCTGGGCGCGGAGTTTACGGGGACGTCAAATACGACGCTCGCGTACAAGCATGATCTGGAGGCGATCGGGACGAATGCGCATGAGGTGCCGATGGCGATGGCGGCGATGGCGAACACGGACGCGGAGCTGCTGCAGTCGCAGTACCGGGTGCTGGAGTTGTGGCAGAGGAGCTATGGCGGGGCGCTTCTGATCATGCTTCCGGACACGTTTGGGACGACGCAGTTTCTGGAGGGTGCGCCGGACTGGGTGGCGGACTGGACGGGGCAGAGGGTAGACAGCAAGGATCCGGTGATCGCGGGCGACGAGTACATCCGGTGGCTGCAGGAGAGGGGAAGGGATGCGCGGACGAAGCGGCTGATTGCGTCGGACGGGTTGGACGTTGACGAGATGATCCGCTTGCACAACTACTTTCGGGGTCGGATCCGGTTCAGCGCGGGCTGGGGAACGCTGCTGACGAACGATTTTCGCGACTGCCATCCGCGGGGAGAGGACACGCTGGAGCCTCTGAGCCTGGTCTGCAAGCTGATGAGCGTAGGGGGCCGGGCGACGGTGAAGCTGAGCGATAACGCCTTGAAGGAGACTGGGCCGGAGGACGTGGTGGCGCGCTACCGGGAGGTGTTTGGGTCGGTGGCGGTGCGGGGGGCTGAGATGCTGGTGTGAGGTGGCCGGGCTCGGGAGACGGGCGGGCCGCGTTAGTGCGGGATAGGGTTGGGATCTGGGCCTCCCTGGGATAGAGCGAAGGGACACAGGGCTTGCCGCTGGGGGCTTTGGGCTTCGGGCTTGGGTCTTCGGGCGAGATGATGGCGGGTTTTGGTGTTGGGAGCTGGAACGGAGGTTGGAGGAAGATGTTGCAGGCTGAGAATATTTTAGGGACGAAGCTGGACAGGCAGGCGCCGCGGTTCGCCGGGAATCGGGCCGCAGTCGCGGTGCTGCTGGACGGTATGCGGGAGCAGCAGGCGGTAATCCGGAGGGGCGGAGGTGCGAAGGCTGCCGAGGCGCAGCGGGCAAAGGGGCGGCTGACCGTGCGGGAGAGGCTGGCGCTGCTGCTGGATGCTCCGAGCGGCGGGGGTGAGCCGGCATCTTTTGCGGACAGCGCGATGGAGGGGGTCCCCGGTTTGGGGGAGGCGTCCACAGGTGGAGGTCAATCGAACTTTCTCGAGCTGGGGGTCTATGCCGCGCACGAGATGTATGCGGAGTTCGGCGGGGCTCCGGGTGCGGGTGTGGTGACGGGGGTGGGGCGGGTGAGCGGGCGGATGTGCATGATCATCGCGAACGATGCCACGGTGAAGGCGGGCGCGTTCTTTCCGATGACGGCGAAGAAGGTGTTGCGGGCGCAGCATATTGCGCTTGAGAACCACATTCCGACGCTGTACCTGGTGGACTCTTCGGGCGTGTTTCTGCCGCTGCAGGAGGATGTGTTTCCGGACCAGGACGATTTTGGACGAGTGTTCCGCAACAACGCGGTGATGAGTGCGATGGGGATTCCGCAGATCACGGCGATCATGGGAATGTGCGTGGCCGGCGGGGCGTATCTGCCGGTGATGACGGACACGGTACTGATGACGGAGGGGTCGGGGCTGTTTCTGGCGGGACCGTCGCTGGTGCAGGCGGCGATTGGGCAGAGGACGCCGGCGGAGGAGCTGGGCGGGGCTGCGATGCACTCGGAGATCTCGGGGACGGTGGACTTCAAGGAGGCGAACGACCATCTGTGCCTGGCGCGGTTACGATCTCTGGTGGGGAAGATGGGGCGGAGGGGAGGAAACCGGGATCGGGGTGCAGGGAACGGGGGGCCGGGGACAGGGAACAGCTTGCAAGGCGGGGCGGACGGGGAGCCGGGTGCAGGGAACAGGCTGCAAGGCGACGGGGAGGATGCGGGGGTGTTTTCGCGGGTGGAGTTCGATGCGGTGAGGGATGCTCCCCTGTATGCGGCGGAGGACTTGTACGGGTTGATTGATCCTGATCCGGCGAAGGCGGCGACCAATACTTACGACATGCGCGAGGTGATTGCGCGGCTGGTGGACCGGTCGGAGTTTGACGAGTACAAGGCGGACTTCGGGCGAACGCTGGTGTGCGGGTATGCGCGGATTGGAGGTCGGGCGGTGGGCATTGTCGCGAATCAGAAGGTGCATCAGCAGCAGACGGTTGCCATGGGACCGCAGGCGGGGACCAAGCGGACGGAGTTTGGCGGTGTGATCTATACGGAGAGTGCGCAGAAGGCGGCGCGGTTCATTATGGACTGTAACCAGCAGCTGGTGCCGCTGCTGTTTCTCCATGACGTGAACGGGTTCATGGTGGGCAAGGATGCGGAGTGGAGCGGGATTATCCGGGCCGGAGCGAAGATGGTTTCGGCGGTGGCGACGAGCGTGGTTCCGAAGATCACGATTATCGTTGGCGGGAGCTTCGGTGCGGGGCATTATGCGATGTGCGGGAAGGCGTATGACCCGCGGTTTATTTTTGCGTGGCCGACGGCGCGGTATGCGGTGATGAGCGGGGCATCGGCGGCGACGACGCTGGCGGAGGTGCGCGCGAAGCAGGTGGAGCGCGGTGGAAAGGCGCTGTCGGAGGCGGAGCGGACGGCGATCTTCGACGAGATCAAGGCGACGTACGATGCGCAGGCGGACCCGAGGTACGGAGCGGCGCGGATGTGGGTGGACGCGATTATCGATCCGGTGGAGACACGAGCTGTTCTGATGACGGCGCTGGAGGCGTGTGCGCTGAACGGGGATGTGGGGCGGTTCAACCCGGGGGTTCTGCAGACGTGATCTCACGGATGACGTTGGGGTCGCTGCTACTGGCTCTGCTGATTCCGAGCGGGATGGCGCTGTGGTCCAGCGGGCACCGGGACAGCTGCTCGCGGTTCCTGGCGGGAGACACGTCTCGGCCGCGTACGCAGATGGTCGCGATTGGATCAGAGATGTTGGAGGTGCCGTGCGAGGCGTGGCTCCCGCGGCAGACAATGGGGGTCCAGATAGTCTCGCTCCTGGAGTTGCTGGTGCTGGTGGTGTTTGCGATCCATGCTGTGGGGGACGCGCGGGAGTGGATGGTTTGGCGGCGGGGACGGAGTGGGCGATGATGGGTTGTGCGTCGGGCGGGCGAGGTGTTTGCGAGTCGGCTGAGAGGTGTTGAGAGCGAGACGCACAGGTAGCGTACCGTCGCAGGAAGACAGGGTCGCAGGGGAGACAGGGGTCGTGATGGATTTGGTGAAGATCGTTGAATGCCCGCGGGATGCGTGGCAGGGGTTGCCTGGGGTGATGGCTCCGGAGGTGAAGGCGGACTACCTGCGGGTGCTGGTGGCGGCGGGGTTCAAGCATATCGATGCGGTGAGTTTTGTTTCCAAGGCGGCGGTGCCGCAGATGGCGGACTCGGAGCTGGTGCTGGACTACCTGGATCCGCCGGACTTTGATGCGGAGAGCAACAGCGGCGTGGAGATTATCGGGATTGTGGTGAATGCAAAGGGGGCGGAGCGGGCGGTGGCGACGAGCGCGGTGGAGACGCTGGGATTTCCGTACTCGGTTTCGGCGGAGTTTTTGAAGAGGAACCAGCGGCAGACGCCGGAGGAGTCGCTGACGGCGCTTGAGGAGGTGGGAGAGATCGCCTTCAAGGCGGGGCTGGATGTGGTGGCGTACATCTCGATGGCGTTCGGCAATCCGTATGGGGAGGCGTGGGATATCGACGAGGTGGTTGCGGCGTGCGATCTGCTGGTGGATTCGGGGGTGAAGCAGATCTCGCTGGCGGACACGGTGGGGGTAGCGACGCCGAAGCTGATTGCGGAGGTGGTGGGGGATGTGCTGGCGGTACACGGCGGGGTTGAAATCGGGGTCCACATGCATGCGCGGGCGGGCGAGGCGGCGGAGAAGATTGCGGCGGCGTACGGGGCTGGGTGCAGGCGGTTCGATGCGGCGATCGGAGGTCTGGGCGGGTGTCCGTTTGCGCAGGACGCGCTGGTGGGGAATATCGCGACCGAGGAGCTGCTGGCGGAGTTGCGGCGGCTGGGAGCGGAGCTGCCGAAGCTGCAGCCGTTGGACGGGTTGATGGCCGCGAGTGTGGAGATTGCGCGGCGGTTTGGGGCTAAGGTGCAGTAGGGGTTTTTGGGTGGGTATCGGGTATCGGGTATTGGGTATTGGGAGCAGGGAACAGGGACAACGACACGGACGGGATAGGAGCGGGATGGGGTACGAGGCGATTCTGGTTGAGAGTGAGGGGTTTGTGCGGACGATCACGCTGAATCGGCCGGAGCGGCGGAATGCCATGACGTCACGGATGCAGGAGGAGTTGATCGGCGCGATGGGGGCTGCGGCCGAGGATGCCGGGTGCCGGGTGCTGGTGTTTTCGGGGGCGGGGGAGGGCTTCTGCGCGGGGCTGGATCTGGAGCAGCTTAAGGGGATGGCGGGGCGATCGGCGGAGGAGCACAGGGCGGATGCGGAGCGGTTGGCGCGGCTGTTCCGGACGCTGTATGAGTTGCCTCTGCCGACGATCGCGGCGGTGCATGGGGCGGCGGTGGCGGGCGGAACGGGGCTGGCGACGATCTGCGATTACACGCTGGCGGTGCCTGGGACGAAGTTCGGGTATACGGAGGTGCGGATCGGGTTTGTGCCGGCACTGGTGAGCGCGTTCCTGGCGCTGCAGGTGGGGGATAAGCGGGCGAGGGGCCTGCTGTTGAGCGGGCGGCTGTTTGGGGTGGAGGAGGCTTGGCGGCTGGGTCTGGTGAGCGAGATCGTCGAGGGGGAGGGGCTGCCGGGGCGGGTGCGGGAGCTGGCGGAGGCGCTGGGGGCGAACAGCTCGCGGTCGATGGCGGTGACGAAGCGGTTGCTGGCGGATCAGAACCGGGTGTGGCTGGATGCGGCGATTGGTTTGGCGATGGCTGCGAATGCGGAGGTTCGGGGGACGGCGGATTTTGTGGAGGGGGTGACGGCGTTTCTGGAGAAGCGGCGGCCGGTCTGGGGTGGGAGGGTTTAGGTCTGGCCATGGGTTGCTACGTGGCTGGGTTTATGTCTGGCGATGGATTGCTACGTGGGAGGGTTTATGTCTGGCGATGGATTGCTACGTGGGAGGGTTTATGTGAGAGCAAGGAGGAATGAGTTAGGAGTAAGTGCTTCGGGGCTGGGCTGGGTTGGGTGAGAGTGAAAGGGTAAGTAAGAGTAGTGCTCGGGGCGGCGATTAGACTTGGGGGATGCTTGGAGATGCGGGTGTGCGGGCGCCTTTGATTGGGGAGGCGCGGGTGCGGGTGCGGTATGCGGAGACGGACCAGATGGGGGTGGTGTACCACGCGAACTACCTGGTGTGGTTCGAGGTTGGGCGGGTGGAGCTGATCCGGCAGATGGGCCTGGACTACCGGAGGATGGAGACGGAGGAGGGGTGCATGATCGCCGTCGTGGAGGCGAAGGCGCGGTACAAGGAGCCGGCGCGGTATGACGAGGAGCTGCTGGTGCGGACGTGGGTGAGCGGGTTTCGGAGCGCGCTGCTGAAGTTCAGATACGAGGTGCTGCGGGCGGCGGACGGGGCTGTGCTGTGCACCGGGGAGACGGTGCATGTGGTGGTAGGGCGCGACATGCGGCGGCGGCCGATGCCGGAGGCATATGCTCGTGTGTTTCGGAGCACGGCGGGCGGGCGCTTACGCGAGGGTGATGGAGGGGTCGGCGAGGTGCTCGCGGAGGAGACGCTGGATGAGGGTGCGGAGGTCTTCGGAGGTCCTGGGGAGGATGAAGCTCCTTGAGGCTTCGGACCAGTCGAGCTTGAAGCTGGTGGACTGGGCGGAGATCCAGATCTGGCGGATGGGGGTGTTGGGGGTGAGGACGAACTTTCCGGGGCGGTCCTCGAACAGGATATTGAGGACGCCATTTTGCTCCTCAGCCTCGAAGCCACCGGCCTCCTCGGCGTTGATCAGGGACTGCTTAAGCGCGGATAGTGCGAGATCGGCTTCGCGGCGGAAGGTGTTTTCGTCTATAGGAGGCATCTTGGGTGTATTTTACGGGAGGCGGCACGTGGAAGAGGTGAGTTGTGCTGTCGAGAGTACAGGCATCCAAAGCGCATGCGAATAACTGGCCAGGACCTTTTCCGGCTGCGCTTACCTATCTCCGAGGAGAAGACTCAATGCGACTGAAAGCTCTTGTATGTTCAGCATCTCTGCTTGCCGGATCGGCCATGATGTACGCGGCTGGACCGGCTGCGACTCATTTCACGGTCTCGGAACAGACTCAAATTCCGGGCCTTACGTTGAAGCCCGGGACGTACTCGATCCGGGTTGTGGATCACCTGTCAGACCGCCTGATTGTGAGGATCGAGAACGCGCAGGGGAACGCGCACGCAACGTTCCTCGGGATCCAGAACAGTGGCATCGCGAAGCCGAGTGCGAGCGGGCCGGTGGTCTGGACCAAGAGCCCGAAGGATGGTCCAGCAATCAGGGGATTCGAGTTCCCAGGCAACGGACCCGTGGTGGAGTTCGTGTATCCGAAGGCCGAGGCGGTTTCAATTGCGACGGTCAACGACTCAAAGGTGCCCGCGATTGATCCGGCGTCCGAGGGCAAGGTTGCGGACAAGAGCCTGTCCAAGAACGATCTCGAGGTGGTGACGCTGTGGCTGCTGTCGTCGACGACGGTGGGTCCTAGCGATGCGGCGGCTGCCAAGCCGGGGATTCAGGCCGAGCGCTACCAGGCGCCGCCGAGCTCTGAGGTCGCGAGCGTTGGGAGCGGACCGGCGACGGGCGACGCGACGGATGCCCGTGGGGGGAGTTCGCCAGTGCGGAAGGCGAAGCCGGTGATCGCGAAGCTGCCGCACACGGCGAGCGCGATGCCGCTGATCTGGATGCTGGGCGGCCTATGCCTGCTGAGTGCCGCGCTGCTGCGGCTGATCCGCAGATCGGGCGGGCCAGCGACCGGTAGAGCGGAAGCGAGATAGGTGCGGGGCGGAGGCGACAGCGTGGTTTCGAGAGACAGAGGACGTCTGGAAGGAGAGGCCGGATGAGAGGCCATGTGGTTGCGCGCGTGGAGCTCCTGCTGTGGGCAGCGGGGGCTCTTTGCGTGGCTGCGTGTGCGCTGACGGGGGTGAGGGCGCTCGCGGCGAGGCGGGCGGCGACGGCCTTTGGAAGAGCGGTGCCCGCGGCTGCTGATGCCGCGAGAGCGGGACAGCTTGTGCCGATGGCACCCCATGTAGCCGGGGCGGATGGTCGTGCCGGTGTTGTGATTGGACGACTGGAGATCAGGCAGCTGGAGCTCTCGGTGCCGGTGATGGCGGACTATGATCCGGGCAGCCTCGAACGCGGAGTCGGGCATATCCAGGGGACTGCGATGCCGGGCGGACTTGGAACGATGGGACTGGCCGGACATCGCGACACGTATTTCAGGGCGCTGCGGCGGATCGCGCCGAAGATGGATATCCGGGTGGCGGATGAGACAGGCACGTACCACTACGAGGTGGACTCAACCGAGGTAGTGACACCGGAGCAGGTGGAGGTTCTGGAGACCCGGTCGCGGCCGGAGCTTACGCTGATCACCTGTTTTCCGTTTGATTTTGTGGGCGCGGCGCCGAGGCGATTCATCGTTCATGCACACCTGCTTTCGGCTCTGCCTGACCGATAGGGCGGGCGACCGGGTTTGGGTGACAATGACCTGGGATGTGATTATCGGGCCGTTTTTTTAGGATTCGCTGGAATCAACGACGATGGTGTATCAGCATCAGCTTCAGATCATCAGCGGGACGCGGTCTTCGTTCTTTGAAGAGGGCCAGGGCAATTCCGAAGGCTGAACCGAGTAGAAGGCCGAGGCCCGCCGCAGGCAGATTGCGGGGCGTGACGGGGGTACTAGCGGCACGGGCGGCGTCGACGATACGGATGGTGGATAGCTGCGCGTCGGCGGCGAGGCCTGCTTGTTTCGCCCGTGCGAGGAGAGTCTGGTCAAGCTGCTGCTCGGTCTCAAGCTCGCGGCGCAGTTGGTTTAGTCGGGACGCTTTGCCGAGATCGGAGGAGGCATCCTGCTGCAGAGCCTGGTAGGCGGCACGCAGGAGAGCCTCCCGGTGACGTGCTGCCTGCAGCTCGTTCTCCAGGCCGCCGGTGCTGATTCTGCCGGCGGTGCTGATGTTACGTTCTGCGGCCAGTCTGGCCTCAAGTGCGCCGATTTGCGAACGGAGGTCAACGACCTTGGGATTGTCCTCGGCCAGTGGGGGCACGATCTCGGCGACGTAGGTTTGGAGCTCCGTGAGCTGCTGCTGCAATTGTTGCGCAAGCGAGTCGCTGGCGTTTGGGGCGTCGGCCCTGGGAGCCGTGATTCCTTCGTCAACTTCGTCTTTGAACTCCTGCGCGAGGGTGTTGCAGAATTTGGCGGCGAAGGCGGCGTTGGGGGAGCTGCACGTGATTCCGACGAGACGGTTTCCGCCGAGCGGCTTGACATTTACCTGCTTCGCGGCGTTCTCGATGAGCGCCTGGTAGGCGAGGGGCTCGCTGCCGGAGAGGTGCAGAACGCGCCCCAGACGCGAGATGCGGTCCACGCGCCTGATGAACTGCGGATGCGGATCGGCCTGGAGGCGAGTGATGGTGCGATCGAGAAGGCTTTTTGTCTGCAGCAGCTTGACCTGGGCTTGAACGTAAGTCTGGGTCGAGGAGTTCTCGGCGCTGCCGGTGGGCGGGAGTGTGTGCCTGTTCGGAGCCTCGAGGTTTGGAGCTTGAAGCTCGAGTGAGGTCTGGGCGCGGTAGATTGTGGGTGTCGTGAGGCTGACGAGCAGGCTGGCGAAGGCGCCGAGGATGGCGCAGAGGGCGATGCTCCAGCGGAAGCGCGAGAGGGTGCGGAGATGATTGGAGAGCAGGCTTGAGCGGCGGTGTTCGTCGTTCGGATCTCCAGGCAAGCGGTTGGCAGTGTCGCGCTGGGCTGGCGTCGCGGGCGGCGAGGGGTAGCGGAAGACGGGGTTGAGCTGGGATCGGAGAATCATGCAGCTACCTGAGAAGTTTCGATGCGCTCGGAGCCGGATTGGAGCCAACCGATCTGTGTAACCACTGCCGGTAGGTCACCACTGCTGGAAATGAGAGAGACCGGCACATCACGGGGGGTGAGGGGCCGGTCTCTGTTTATCAGGACGCTGGAGGTCGCTACAGTGCAGGTGCCGCAATGAATGAATCGACGCTCACTGGGATGGAAGGGTCGCCCGGGTTGCTACGATGCCTTCTCGCGAGAGTGTGGGTGAGACCTGATCGCGGTTCAGGACGAAGCTTGTGGACGGCTGGACCATGGGTGATCTTCCAATGATCTTACGGGCTGTGGCCAGTGCCTGTGCGACGACCTGATCCATGTTGTAGTAGCGGTAGGTGGCGAGGCGACCGACGAAGTGAACGCCTTGCGTGGCCTCGGCGAGCTCCCGGTAGCGAGCGTAGACTGCGGCGTTTTCGGGCCGCGGTATGGGGTAGTAAGGGTCGCCCTCAGCCTTCGGGTACTCGAAGACGACGCTGGTCTTCGGGCTGTGCTGACCAGTGAGGTATTTGAACTCGGTGACCCGGGTGTAGGCGTTGTCGTTGGGAAAGTTGACAACTGGGGCGCTCTGGTACTGTTCGCGGTCGAAGGTCTGGTGGTCAAACGCGAGCGATCGGTAGGGTAGTTTGCCGAAACGGTAATCGAAAAATTCATCCACGGGCCCGGTGAAGATGGTCTTGATCCCGGGATAGATTTTGCGGACTTCACGGTAGTCGATTCCGAGGGCCTGCTCGATGTTTGGATGGTCGAGCATTTTTTCAAACAGACGCGTGTAGCCGTGCCGGGGCATTGCCTGGAAGGTATCGGTGAAGTAGCGGTCGTCGTGGTTGAAGCGAATCGGGATGCGACCGGCTACGCTTGAGTCAAGCTGCGAGGGATCGAGGCCCCACTGCTTGCGGGTGTAGTTCTGGAAGAACTTCGTGTAGAGATCGCGACCGATGCGGCTGACGACGATGTCTTCGGACGTTCGGATGAGTGCGGGAGTCTCGACGCGGCTGGCGAGAAAGGCCTGCATGCCGTCGGCATCGAGCGAGAGGTTGTAGAGACGGTTGATGGTGTCGAGGTTGATGGGTATGGGAAGCAGCTGGCCGTCGACACTGGCGAGAACGCGGTGCTCGTAGTCGCGCCACTCGGTGAACTGCGACAGGTATTCCATGACGTCGGCGCTGTTGGTGTGGAAGATGTGCGGACCGTAGCGATGGACGAGGATGCCGGCGCTGTCGTAGTAGTCGAAGGTGTTTCCGCCGACGTGATCGCGCTTGTCGATGATCAGAACGCGCTTATCCATCGTGGTTGCGAGGCGCTCCGCGAGCACGCTTCCGGCAAAGCCTGCGCCGACGACGAGGTAGTCGAAGGAGGTGGAGCGAAGGGGCGTCTGAGCGCGCGATGAGGAGTCGCGCGAGAAGGAGTCGACGAGAGCGGCGCCGTTATGAGCTGCTGTTCCGACGGGAGAGGTGACGGCAAGAACGCGCTCGACCTCCGACCACATAGCGTCCCAGGTTTTGTCCCAGGAGGTGGTCTTGAGCTTTTCGGCGACAAGCTGATGCCAGGCGCTTGATTGCGGGGCGAGCGAATTCTGGATCGCATCGGCGAACCCGGGTGCGTCGTCCGCGATGGCGACGAGTCCCTGCTCGCCGTAGCCACGGACGACGTCATAGATTGCGGTGGAGACGACAGGCTTTCCGGCGGCGAGGTACTCCGGGGTCTTGGTTGGGCTGATGAAGTGGGTCGATGCGTTCAGGGCGAAGGGAATGAGAGCGACATCCCAACCGGCGAGGTAGGACGGAAGCTGGTTGTAGGACTTCGAGCCGAGGTAATGAATGTTGGGTGCGACGGGGAGATCGGCCGGACTGATCTTGACGATGGGGCCGAGGAAGACGAAGTGGATGTCAGGCTTGAGACGTGCTGCTTCGGCAATGAGCCTGTAATCGAAACGCTCATCTAAGACACCGTAGAAGCCGGCGCGCGGATGCGGGATTGCGGCCTGATCTACGGGCTCCTGAGCGGGGCTGGTGGCGAAGTGCGAAGCGTCGATGGAACTTGGAAACGCGTGCACGTTGGGGTGCCGGTCGCGCTTGGCTTCATAGAGGCGAACACCGCCGGTGAAGACGACGTCGGCAACCGAGAAGAGATGAGCTTCCTGGTCCAAGAGCTGCGGCGGGGCGCCGAGGAAGCCGCTCAGCTCATCCATGCAGTCGTACACCGTGGCCGCGGCGGGCATGTCTGCTGAGAAACCAAGCGACATCGGCGTGTAGTACCAGCGGACGGGACGTTGCACCTTATTTTCCGAGCAGAAACTCTTTAGCATCTTTCGCTGAAGAGCATCTGCTTCGACGCTCGCGGGAGCGAGGTCGAGCGGCAGGTGAGGACGGACGATACACAGGTTATCTGCCCTGCGCATGATCTCAAGAGTTCCTTCGCCCTGATCGTCGAAGATTGGCTCCTCCCAGAAGAAGACGCGCCGATGCTGGGCGCAGCGACTGAGCAGGTGCTGCGGCCGCTGGTAGACGAAATCCCAGCGCAGATGGCTGAAGCAGAACAGGTCAACGGACGAGGACGTGCTGGTGGACTTGCTGGCGCGAGAGGAACTCGAATTCGGACCGAATGTCTTCAAAGGGACGTCCCCGTATACAAGAGATTTTGTGCCTATAGAACTTTGTCGAGCATGCGACCTGTTTGTTAATGCGACCTGTGTGTAAATAGATGTTGAAAAAGGCAATCACGTTGGGTGCGATAATCCGCGCCTCAGCTCGGGATCACAAATCGGCCTGCAGCGTTTCCTTGCATCAAATGAAGCAAAATTAGTTACCGACCTCTTCCTGATCTTGCGTGGAGACTCAGGATCTGCGGATGGCCACACAGGGAGCAGTTTTGTTAAAGATCAGTGTTGTCTCTCCGCATCGTGACGACGCATGTTTTTCCCTTGGCCTATCGATCCTTCGCTGGGCGAAGGCGGGACACCGGATTCGGATTGTGAACTGCTTTACGCGAAGTGCCTATGCGCCCTACACGGTTGCGGATACGCTTCATCCGAACGATCGCACATCGTATGTTTCAGCGTTGCGCGAGAGAGAAGACAAGTCTTTTCTAAGACAGGTTCCTGGTGCGGACATGGTGGATCTGCGCTTGAAGGATGCGCCCTTACGACTGCGGTGCAAAGACGACGCGGTTTGCCACCGTATGTGGGACGGTGCCGATCCTGCGATCATCAAGATTGAAGCTGCGCTGGAGAAGCGCTTTGGGCCGGACCAAGTAGATTTTATATTTCTACCCTTAGGTCTAGGACGCCATATAGATCATAGCACGGTGCGCGAGGCTGCGACACGTTTCGCGCGCGAGTTGCCATGCGGTTTCTACGAGGACATGCCGTACGGAACGGGAGCGGGCGCGGAGCTTGAGGCGCAAGAGTTGCGGGAGCAGATAGGTGCGGCGATGCTCTCTGAATTGCCGGACTCTTCGCTTCGAGTCTTTGGCGAAACGGAGTTTGCGGGCGTGAAGAAGCGCGAGCTGGCGCTGATCTACGACTCGCAGATCAGCGATGAAGAGGCGGACGCGATGGCGCGTGCAGCGGAGCTTCATGGCGGAGAGAGGGTGTGGGTGAACGAACGGTTCGCGAGGTTGGAGGCTGCGGCAGTTGCGAATGGGACGGAGGCGCTGGGGGCGCAACCGATGCTGTGAAGGCGAGGCTAACGTTGTCGAATGCGAGCGGACACTCGAGTCAGCTTAGAGAAGGCTCTGTTGCACACGGAGTTCCGCTGCGAGATCGTTGCGGAGCCGGCGCGTCTGCCAGAGGTCATCCACTTCAAGGAGACCACAGAAGCAGTGACGGTCGTCATCCCAACCGGGGTAGTCCATGACGGGATAGAGGCATATGCCGATGATGTTCGCGCCCCCCATCTGTGCCTGTCGAACCTCGGCGCAAATGTATCCCAGCCAGCCTGGACCGGCGCCGCTTTCGGCGCCAGTTTCGCTGATGAAGATGGGGCGGCGGTAGCGGTTCCATACTTCGAGGAGCATCTGGTGCAGAGGACGATGCTGAGCGTGGCCGATGGACGCCCGCTCGCTGTGATGGACCCATTGGTTGTTCCAGTAATAGTTGACGCCGACGATATCGAGACTGGACTGGGCATTGGAGGGGCTCCATGACAACTCGTCCCATGCTTCGTACTGGGAGGCGGTGTGCTGCTCGACCGCGGGTTGGTCGTCAGGCTTTTGGCGATCGGCGACGATGTTGATGATGGGGTCGGGCTGGACGAAGCGGGCGCGCGGATCTACGGAACGGATGGCCCCGACGGCGGCGATGGAGGCACGGACGAGCTGCCGCTTCAGCCCGGGGCCACGTCCCTGAGCGTACGGGTAGAAGGCACCCACGTCGCCGCCCACCCAGGCCCAGAAGGATATTTCGTTTATCGGGCAGAAGAAGGGAACGGCATCCGTGTGGTTCTTGACCACGGTCGCAGCTGCGTGTGCGAAGGCGGCGAAGCGATCGACGAACTCCGGGGAGAAGACGTCGAGGGAGGGAGGGAGGCCCCAATGGCAGAGGTCCCAGATAACCTGGGTTCCGGCGGCGGCGCTAGCGTGGAGCATGGGTAGAAAGCTGGACCAGTCATAGACGCCGGGCTTCCCCTCAATGAGGTGCCAGCGGAGGCCATCGCGCACGGTGAAGATGCCGACCTGCTGCAGGAGGCGGAAGTCGGCTTCGGCGCAGAGATCGTGATGGGTGGTCCTGAGCACATCGATCTGCTGCCTGTCGGAGCGGCGGTGGGTGGCACATTCAAAGCCGCCGGCGAAGAAGCTTGCGAGTGGATTCTCCATTGCTGGGGATGGATCTCGTGAGGGTTGATAGGGACGAACGAACTCTGAAGGCAAGGTGTCTTGCCGCAGTTCTGTGGTTGGATGCGGGGAACGGAACCGGGTGCGGGCGATGTCGGGATTGGTTAGTGAGGGGTCCAGGTGGGATGGTGGGTGAAGAGACCATGGACGAAGCCCATCTGGTAGACGATGAAGAGACCGAAGGCGAGGCTGAGGACACCGCTGAGGGTGCCAAGATAGCGGTTCAGCCAGGGGGACCTGGTGCTGGAGTAGCGCAGCGTCGAGGCCAGAGTGAGAGTGATGACCATCATGCCGGCGATGGTGCCGAGGCCGAAGACGAGCAGGTAAGCGACAGCCCAGCGGCTCTGATGAACCGTGGTGAGGACGAGTAGGGCGACGGCTGCCGAGCCGGCCAGACCATGAACCAGGCCGACGATCAGGGGGCGGCACCATTGGTAGATGCCACCTCCGCCCCACGTGCGGTCCATGGCTACGACTGAGGTGTGGACGTGTGCCTGGGAAGACTTCTGCGGGGGGGGCTGGGTAAGGTGCTGCTGGGGGCCAGAGGCGGGCGGGTCTGACGTTTTCAGGGCTGGGAGGTCCTTTGAGAAGCTGCGCAGGTTCAGGACTCCGAGGAGGACCAGCATGACGCCTACGGAGAACTCCATGGTGAGGCCGAGGCGGGGCGGGATGACGAGGGTGAAGAGGATGATGCCGGCGCCGACCGCGAGGATGGTGACGGTGTGGCCGGCGCCCCAGAGCGCGCCGATGAGGGCGGCGCTCGACAGGCGGCGCTCGCGGGTGACGATGGTGGAGATGGCGATGACGTGGTCGGCGTCGGTTGCGTGGCGCATGCCGAGGAAGAAGCCGAGCGAGAGGATGGCGACGAGGCTGAGGCTGGACTGTCCCGGGGACGCGGCTTCGAGCAGGGTGAGAGGAAGGTTGGGCATGAACGCTCCGGTGTTCCGGCGGTTTGAGCCTGCGGCTCCGAGAGAGAAGTGTGTGGCGGCTGGCTGCCACGTCCAGAGTTTACCGGGAGTCGAGGGAACCGTCGACGCGGTCGCGGCGCTCAGGATTTTGTGGGATGAATGAAGTAGACGACGCCGTTGAGATCGTCGCTGAGCAGGAAGCTGTCGGGCCCGGTGCGGAGGATGCCGCAGGGGCGGCCTTTGACGAGCGTTCTGCCACTCTCTTCGGCGAGGAAGCCGAGCATGAGATCGCGGGGTCGGCGGTCGGCGGGGGAGAACTGCACGACGCGGTAGCCGGTTCCGATGCGGGGATGGCTGGGGCCGTGGAGAGCGACGAGGAAGCTGCCGGCCAGGAGTTTGTTGTCGGCGGCGAAGTACTCGAGGCCGAGGGGTGAGCTGTGGGCCGGGATCGTTGTGTAGGGAGGGGCTACTTGCTTGCAGTCCATCTGGGGTGGGGGCGGGCCGGGATGGGCGTTGAGGATGTGCTGGCCGGGTTGCGGGTGGGAGACGGATGGATCGGGGTGCGGCAGGCCGCCGAGCGAGTAGCAGGTGGGCCAGCCGAAGCTGGCAGGCTTCGCAGGATCGTTTGCGGGGCCTGGGCGGGCGTTGGAGTCGAGCTCGAGAAAGGTGTCTTCGGGGGAGTGCGGGCCAAGGTGATCGGCACCCATGTTGGTGGCGAAGAGGGCGCCGCGATCGACGTCTGGGAGGTAGCGGAGGTCGACGGCGTTGCGCAGACCGGAGGCGAGGATGTGCCCGTTGCGGCCATCGGGATCCATGACGGTGAGCGAGGCGCGGACGGGCTCCTTCTCCTGGCAGGCGTTGCAGGAGGAGCCGACGGTGACGTAGAGGCGCGTGACGCCGTGAAGTTGAGCGAAGGCGACGGTTCGGGTGAGGTGCCAGCCGCCGTATTTATAACTGAGACCGTAGTCGGGATAGCGGGCGAGGATCTCGGGCGGCGAGGATGGGTGGGTGTCGCCGAAGTTGTAACGGAATCGGATCAGACGGTCGGTGAGGGCGGTGTAGAGCCAACTTTGGCCGGTCGGGTCGGTGTAGAAGGCGAGGTTGTTGGGGTTGCGAAGGTTCTTGAGGTAGGGGATGACCGTTGAAAAGCTTTGGGTCGCGGGGTTCCAGCCGTCAAGGATGTAGAGCGCGCCTTTGCTGTTGTCGCTGCGGTTGTAGAGATCGGCGACGAAGATGCGGTGATCTGGCGAGAGGGCGAAGAAGCGGGGGCAGTGGAGGCCGGTGGCGGCGAGGTTGACGGTGAGGTCTGGCGGGAGGGAGAGGGTGATCTGCCTGGCGGGCTTTCGTGATGAGACCGGGAGGGAGAGTGTGTGCGGGAGGAGCGGCTGGGCAGGAGCGGGGCCGGCAAGCAGAAGGACAAAGAGAGCGGCGAGGCGCATCGGATGATTGTGGTGCGTCGGGTGCCGAACGAGCAAACCCGCCCGGCATAAGTTGCGCCGGACGGGTTTCTGAGGGTGGACGGGATGGGTGGAGCTAGAAGGGAATGTCGTCGTCGGTGATGCCGGTGTCGCCGTAGTCGGGGGCGCTGGCGGGCACGCGCTGCGGGCCCTGCGAGGTCTGGTCGTAGGAGGCGGTGCTGGATTTGGAGTAGCCGCCGGAGCTCTTTCCGGAGCCTTCTTCTGCGCCGGAGCCGCCGCGACCCTGGCCTCCGCCGAGGAGAGAGAGTTCGTTCACGAGGATCTCGGTCTTGTACTTCTTCTGCCCCGACTCCTTGTCGTCCCAGGAGCGGGTTTGGATCTTGCCCTCGATGAAGACCTGGGTACCTTTCTTGACGTAGTCGCGGACGATCTCGGCGGTGCGCTGGAAGGCGACGAGGTTGTGCCACTCGGTTTTGTCGGTCCACTGGCCGTCCTGACCCTTCTGGCGGTCGGCGGTGGCGAGGGTGAAGCTGGCGATGGTCATGCCGCCCTGGGTTGCGCGGATTTCGGGGTCTTTGCCGACGTTGCCGAGGAGGAAGACTTTATTGACGCCTTTGGCCATGGGATCGCTTTCTGGTGCGGATTTCTAGAGGTTGAGGATAGCAGAGGGCTAAGGGCGGCGGTCGCCGAAGAGCTTGAGCAGGGCGAGCGCGAGCGTGAGGGTTCCTGTGGGAAGGCAGCCCATGGCGAGCATGAGAGCGAGCCAGCCGGCGTTGGTGTGGGGTCCCTGGTGGCGGGTGATTCCGCCGAACAAGAGGAAGATCGATGCAGCCGAGAGCACACCGGTGAAGAAGATCAGCAGGCCGGTTCGAAGAAGTTTGCGGGTGTCTGGGTGCATGCGGGGGAGCGGTGTGCCTCTGGTGGATCTAACGGTAGACCGCAAGCATGGCGTAGACGATGACGCCGGTGACAGAGACGTAGAGCCAGACGGGATAGGTGAAGCGGGCGAGCTTGCGGTGGAGGGGGAAGCGTCCGCTGAGCGAGAGATAGAAGGTGATGAGGATCATCGGAAGGGCGACGACGGAGAGGGCGATGTGGGAGACGAGAAGGGCGAAGTAGGTGGTCCGGATGGGGCCCTGGCCGAGGAAGCGCATGTCGCCGTGCATGGCGTGGTTGGTGATGTAGGTGACGAGAAAGAGGGAGGAGAAGAGGAAGGCGGTGAACATGGAATTGCGGTGCGCGGTGATCTCGCGGCGGCGAATGTAGTAGAGGCCAAAGAGCAGGGCTACGGTGCAGCAGGTGTTGAGGACGGCGTTCAGCGCGGGGAGAAAGGTGAGGCGGGTTCCGGCAACGTCGGAAGGGGAGTGGAAGTAGACGAGCCAGGCGAGAAAGAGGGAGGCGAGGGCGGAGACGCCGACGATCCCGACCACGATGTGGAGCGGTGTGCGGAAGGAGCTCAGGGCAGGTCTGGTAGCGGTTGGCATGGCGGCTCGATTCCCATAGTACCGGGGCGAGCAGGCGGATGCAGTGCGGGATGTTCAGGGGACGGGCAAATACGCCAAGAAGTTCGCTCCGCCGAGGGTGGTGCAGGATGGGTGTTGCGCGGGCCGCGTTGCCGAAGGTCAGAGCAAGGGAATTTGCGCTAGAAGAGGAGGCGGCCCTGCGCGTTGAGGATCATGGCGGCGAGCAGAAGGGGCAGGTAGAGGACGGAGACTTTGAGGAGGTTGCGGGCAAGGGGACGGGCGGTGGGACCGAGGGGGTCCTTGAGGATGGCGGCGAAGCGGATGGTGGCGTAGAGGTAGCCGAGGCCGAGGACGACGGCGGCTATGGCGTAGGGGACTCCGGTGATGCCGAGCCATGTGGGCCAGAGGCTGACGGGGATCATGAGGGCGGCGTAGAAGAGGGACTGGATGACGGTCGATCGGGCGGCGTCCGAGATGGGCAGCTGGGTGGCGGTGACGCGGATGCCGCCGTCGCGGTAGTCGTCGCGGTACATCCAACCGATGGCCATGAAGTGGGGGAACTGCCAGACGAAGAGGATGGCGAAGAGGGCAACGGCGGGCCACTCGATGAGGCCGCGGGCGGCGGTCCAGCCGATGAGCGGTGGAAGGGCTCCGGGGAAGGCGCCGATGAAGGTGTTGAGGGTGGTGATCCGTTTGAGCGGGGTGTAGATGCCGACGTAGCCGGCCGCGGTGAGCAGGGTCAAGGTGCCGGTGAGCGGGTTGGTGACGTGGGCGAGGTAGATGGCGCCGAGGAAGACGGCGGCGAAGCCAACGATGACGCCGTGCGCGAAGGAGATGCGATGCGCGGCCATGGGGCGGTTGGCGGTGCGGCGCATGCGGGCGTCGGAGCGGCGTTCGAGTGCCTGGTTGAGCGCGGAGGAGCCGCAGGTAACAGCGGCGATTCCGGCGAGGGCCTGGAGAAGGCCGGCGTGGAAGGGGCTGATGCCGCTGCGGAGCGAGCCGAGGTAGAAGCCGGCGCCGGCGGTGATGAGGACCATGGTAGAGACGCGGAGTTTGAAGAGGGCAGCGTAGTCGGCGAGAAGGCTCGGGCGCGCGGTTGCGATGGATGCCGGGGTGAGGGCGGGCGCGGTCGTCGCGGAGAGAGCCACACCCAAGTTTAGCGCGTTTGGTAGTGGCTTCAGAACGAAGCGGCAAGAGCTATAGGAGGACAGGAGCTACAGCATTCATGTCGGCGCAATCCATGTCGGCGCGGTGAAAGGGGGATCGGGAACGGGGCGGCGCTGATCGTTGCCGCCAGTTCTGCGCGGGTTCAAGGCTTTGGACGGAGGAGGCGGAGGAGGGCTTCGGTGTCGGCGGCGGTGTTGATGAGGTCGGGGGCTGTGAGCCAGGCGCGGCGGAGCTGGGTGATGCCGAAGCGCATCTGGTCGAGCTCGTCGGTGGAGTGGGCGTCGGTGTTGACGGTGATCCTGCAGCCGTGCTGTTTGGCGAGGCGGAGGTGGAGGTCGTTGAGGTCGGCGCGGGCGGGGCTGGCGTTGTGCTCGACGGCGACGCCGAGCTCGGCGGCGCGCTTGAGGATGGCGTCGATGTGGAGGGCGTAGGGATCGCGGCGGAGGACCTTTCGGCCGGTGGGATGGCCGAGGATGCGGATGTGCGGGTTCTCGAGGGCGCGGAGGATTCGGTCCGTCATCTGGTCGGCGGGCTGATCGAAGCGGGAGTGGACGCTGGCAACGACGATGTCCATCTGCGCGAGGGTGCTGTCGTCGAGGTCGATCTCGCCCTCCGCGAGGATATCGACTTCGATGCCGGGGAGGACGCGAATGCGGCCGTCGTACTCCTGCTGGAGATCGGCGTCGACCTCACGGATGCGCGCCACGTGGGCCAGGGCCCGCTTGTCGTCCATGCCATTGGTCATGGCGAGGTTTTTGGAGTGATCGGTGATGGCGATGAAGCGCAGACCGCGGGCAAGGGCGGCCTCGGCCATCTCGCGGATGGAGTTTGCGCCGTCGGTCTCGTGGGTATGCATGTGGAGGTCGCCGCGGATGTCGGCGAGGCTGATGAGGTTGGGAAGGGTGTGCGCGGCTGCCGCTTCGAGCTCGCCGCAGTTCTCGCGCAGTTCGGGTGGGATGTAGTCGAGGTCGAGGGCGTTGTAGATGGCCTCTTCCGTCTCGGAGGCGATGACCTGATTGTCTTCGACGCGGACGAGGGCGTACTCGGAGAGAGTGAGGCCGCGCTTGATGGCGCGCTGGCGGAGGGCGACGTTATGCATCTTCGATCCGGTGAAGTACTGGAGTGCTGCGCCGTAGCTCGCGCGGGGAAGGAGACGGACGTCGACCTGGAGGTTGTTGCGGAGGTTGAAGGAGACCTTGTTGGCACCCCTGGCGAGGAGCTTATCGATGAGGGGCAGTGTGGCGACGTACTCGACCGCTGCTTCGACGACACCGGGTTCGCAGGCTGGGCCGGTGACGAGGAAGTCGAGGTCGCCGATGGTCTCGCGCCCGCGGCGGAGCGAACCGGCGGAGGTGATGGTGTCGATGCCGGGGAAGTTGCGGATGAGGTCGGAGATGCGGTTGGCTTGGGTCTGCGCCTGATCGATGCGGAAGCGGCTGGAGTTTCTGCGGTGGTCCTCGATACCCTTGATGAGCTTGTCGGTGAACTTCTGGCCCATGCGGGGCAGCTTCAGGAGGTGACCGGCTCTGGCGGCTTCTTCGAGCTTATCGATGTCGGCGATCTCGAGCGTGGACCAGAGCAGGGCGACGGTCTTCGGACCCATGCCGGGAAGGCGGAGGAGTTCAAGCATGGTGGGACGGTACTTCTGGAGGAGCTCCGACCGCAGCGGCATGGTGCCGGTTGCGACGAGATCCCGGATGTTGGCGGCCATGGCCTTGCCGATCCCCGGGATGGCGAGCAGGTCTTTGGGATCGGACTCGGGCGTTACGAGGGTTGAGAGCTGGGTGGTGTGCTGTTCTACGGCCTCTGCCGCGCGACGGTAGGAGCGGATGCGGAAGGGATCCTGTCCATCGATCTCGAGGAGGGCGGCGGTCTCATCGAGCAGGCGTGCGATGGTGATGTTGTCCATAGGTCAAAGCTATGCGTCTTCTCGCCTGGCGGGAAGGGGGCGAAGGCAAGAGGGGAACCGAAGTACAAGGGCCGCTACTTTACAGGCTGGAGTTTTCCAGATTGCCTTCGGGTGTTGTAAAGGAGCAGGCCGATCAGGGTCTTGCCGTCGTGAATCTGGTTTCCGGCAGCGAGCTCGATTGCTCGAGACAGCGGTGTTCGGATGAGCTGAATATGCTCGTCGTCCTCTGGCCGAGCGGCGCCATCGCGGAGGCCGGTCGCGAGATAGATCTGCATCCATTCGCCGAGGAAGCCGGGGCTGGCGAAGTATCGGGTCAGCAGAGTCCAACGCCGTGCGCGAATGCCTGTTTCTTCGATCATTTCGCGCTTCGCGGCGGCCAGGGGAGCTTCGCCGACCTCGATGCGGCCGGCGGGGAGCTCCAAAAGGAACTGTGCGGCGGCGTGGCGGTATTGGCGGATCAGGATGATGTCGGGATCGTCGGGGTTGCGGGATTCGTCAACCGCGAGGATGACGACCGATCCGTTGTGGTGGATGACGTCACGGGTATTGGGCTGGTCGCTGCCCGGCTCAATGACGGTGTCGGTGTAGACGGAGAAGACTTTGCCCTTGTACGAGAGCTTGGAGGAGACGAGCTTTGCCTCCCCGTCACGCGACTTTCTGGAGGAGGTCTGCCGGGGAGCACCGGCAAGAAGCGGAGTCGCGGGCGGTTGGAGCGACGTGCCTTGACTGGATGGAGGTTTGCCTTCGCGAGGGCGTTTCGAGGCGGCCATCAGGCTACGGTATCATCCTGCATCGGGCCCTGGATGGGGGGCATCCAACGGAAACGTGGGGATGTCTCCCGGCCCAGACCCGAGAGAGTGAAGGACTGCGATGAGCGCTGAGTGTTACCCGATTTCCGTCTTGCCGCACCTTTCGGCGCTGTATCGCGACTACCTTGCGATGGCGGAGCGCGATGCCGGATCTCCACTGCGGGACTGGTTTGGCGGCGAGCCGTTTGCGGGCTCGTGGATGGCGGGAGTTCCGAGCGGAGGGAGGGATGCCGCGGGGCTGGCGGCGGTGCTCCATCGGCAGAGCCGCGAGTTTGGGGCGGGAGCCGCGACGCTGGCTAATATCGAGCGGCTGCGGGATGGGGCGCGGGCGGTGGTGACTGGGCAGCAGGTGGGTCTGCTGGGAGGTCCGCTTCTAACGCTGTTGAAGGCGGCGACCGCAGTGGCGCGAGCGCGGGAGGCGACGGAGGCCACGGGTGTCGATCACGTTCCGGTGTTCTGGCTGGCGACGGAAGACCACGATTTGCCAGAGGTGGACCAGGTGTCGCTGCTGACGAAGACCGGCGTGGAGACGCTGCGGACTGGTTTGCGAACGGCGACGGCTTGTCCGGTAGGCGGGATCTCGCTGAGCGTGGAGGTCGAGGCGGTGCTGGAGCGGGCGACGGAGCTCCTGGGGTGGGCTCCGGTGTGCGATCTGCTGCGGGCCTGCTATGCGCCGCGCGAGGGTTATGTACCCACTCTTGGAGGAGCGTTTGCGCGGCTGATGACGGCCATCTTCGCGGAGCAGGGCCTGATCGTGATGGACGCCGCCGGGCGGGAGTTTCATGGGTTGGGAGCGAACACGCTGCGGTTTGCGATCGATCATGCGGACGAGCTTGAGGAGGCGTTGCTGCGGCGTGGGGCGGAGCTGGAGGCGGCCGGGTACCACGCGCAGGTGAAGGTTGCGAAGGAGATGAGCCTGCTTTTCCTGATTACAAGGGGAGACAAGGGCTGCGACCGCGAGGCGCTGCGGAGGACGGTGGACGGGGAGTGGAGGGCTGGGCGGCAGCTGTACACGACGGCCGATCTGCTGCGGATACTGGAGGAGACGCCGGAGCGGATGAGCCCGAACGCGCTTCTGCGGCCGGTGTTTCAGGACACCATTCTGCCGACGGCGGCGTATATCGGCGGACCTTCGGAGGTGGCGTACTTTGCGCAGAGCGCGGTGTTGTACGAGCGCATCCTCGGGCGGTTGACGCCGGTGCTGCCGCGGCTGACGGCGACGCTGCTGGAGCCGGCCGTGGGTGCGGTGATGGACCGTGACGAGGTGCAACTGCCGGACGCGATGACGACTGCGGAGGCGCTGGCGCAGCGGCTTGGGGCGCGGGCGATGCCGATCGAGCTGAAGCGGCGGCTGGCGGCGGTCGGAAATGCGATCGATGCGGAGCTGGGGGCGCTGACGGCGTACGTGGCGGGTATGGATGCGGCGATGGGGCGGTCGGCTGAGGTGGCAGGATCGAAGATGCTCTACCAGATGAACCGGCTGCGGCGCATGACGGCGACCCATGAGCTGGAGCGCGAGGCGAGCCTGGGCAAACATGCGGCGGCGATCACTCTGAATGTGTTTCCGGGCGGGCATCCGCAGGAGCGGGTGGTGGCGGGGGTGTGGTATCTGGCGCGGTACGAGGGGCTGGTGGCGCGGCTGGTGGACGAGGCTGCGGGGATGTGCGGCGGGCACGCGGTGATGCGGCTGTAGTAAAGGTCCCCCGCGTCTTCCGGCTAACGTCCTCGGTCGAGATGTTCGCGAGGGACGGTTTACTGGCGGTCTATTGGCGTTCCCGGGAGCTCAGCCTGAGCCCTCTGGCGGAAGGAAGGTACTGTTTCCAGTTGGTTGCGACGCCGTGCTGGGCGTCGGCGACGGAGATGGCTCCGGAGCAGATTTGTTTGTGGAGCCAGTTTTCGACCTGATCTTTCTGGAAGGAGTTCGCGGTTCCGAGGTGGGGTTCGGGCCAGAGGTTTTTCGGGTCAAAGCCGTCGCCGCCGAGTTCGAGTGAGATGAGGTGGTCTTCCTCGTAGTCGGCAAGGCTGGTGTCGGTGTAGCCGTACTCGATGATGCCCTGCTGCTTGAGCGCTTCGGTGTAGGCGACGGGTGGACGATATTTTCTGGTGCTGCCGCCGTGGCAGATGCTGCGGATGCTGGTGGTACGGATGGCGCCGGGGGTGCAGGCGGGATCGGGGAGGCCGGCTGTCCCGGTGCAGTGGGCGACGGGGTTGGGGTTGAGCGGGGGAGCGACCCTGGCGTTGGCCGCTGTGGTGGGCGTGCGGCGGGCGCAGCCGGCGAGGGGGAGGAGGGTTGCGGCGGCGAGGACGGTCGGGAGCAGCTTGTTCATGGTGGGGGAAGTTTCGCACGAGATGCGGGGGACGGACGTGACGGGTTGGTGAACGTAGGCTGTTCAGGGAACAGGGAACAGGGAACAGGGAACAGGGAACAGGGAACAGGGAACAGCGGACAAGGACAGGACAAGGACAGGGAACAGGACAGGGACAGGGACGGGGAACAGCGGACAAGGATAGGACAGGGGACAGGGGATGGGATAGGGAGGGCTGGGTTCGCGGAGAGGCGGGTTTTAGAATGGGGCGACGGAGGTAAATGGGCGATGGGGATGAGCGACGAGGCGTTTGAGGTGATGTGTCCGGACTGCGGGGGGATGCTGAAGGTGGATCCGGTGACGCGGAGCGTGATTGCGCATACGCCGGCTCCGCGGAAGAAGACGTTTGAGGACTTCGGCGAGGCGGCGCGGGCGTTGCGGGAGGCGGATGCCCGGCGGGACTCGGTGTTTGCGCAGAGCGTGGAGGCGCAGCGGAACAAGGACGATGTGCTGGCGAAGAAGTTTGCGGAGGCGGTGAAGAAGGCCAAGGAGAGTCCGCTGGGGGAGCGGCCTTTGCGGGAGTTCGATCTGGATTGACGAGGCTGGCAGGAGGTGCAGCGGCGTCGGATGGGAGAAGGCGTGGCTGTGACCTGCGCTGGAAGCTAGCCGACGCGTTTGCTGCTCGCTTTGCTCGGCCTGGGCTGGCGCTTGCCTTCGACATTGTGCGCCACAGCGGCGCGGATGAGATTCGCGAGGGCCGCCTCATCGACCTCCTCGCCTTCGCGGAGGTCGATGAGGCGCCTGACGTTTCCGTCGAGGCTGGAGTTGAATAGACCGGAAGGGTCCGTCAACGCAGCTCCCTTGGCAAAAGTCATCTTGACGACCTTCTGATACGTCTCTCCGGTGCAGACGATTCCGCTATGGGACCAGACGGGAGTCCCCCGCCATTTCCACTCTTCGACGATCTCAGGGTCAGCGGAATGTATGATTTCGCGCACCTTTGCGAGCGTCTGCCCGCGCCAGTCGCCTAGTTGGTTGATCTTCTCGTCGATTGAGGCGGAGGCAGATTGCACGGTGACGGGCCCTTTCCTGTACAGACCGGGACTCTCCCCGCCCTATTTTCGCCGCGCTCCGCATTACCTGCAACCCTTCGGAGTAGAGGTCCCGTCTCTGGTTCGCGGGTTCGCACAGCCGCGCTCCAGGCGATTGCGAGGAGGGCGGCGAGGGCCCTGGTGCGAGACGGTAGACTTGGAGGATGCCGCCTATTTTGAATGCACAGGGCGTTTCCAAGCGCTTCGGAGCTGTGCCGCTGTTTCAGGAGATTTCGTTTACGGTTTCAGATGGGGACCGGGTGGGGTTGATCGGGCCGAATGGCGCGGGCAAGTCGACGCTGCTGGCGGTGCTGGCGGGGGAGCAGGACGCGGATGCGGGGGAGGTGTCGACGCGGCGGCGGGCGCGCATCGGGTATGTGAAGCAGGAGTCGAGTTTCGCCGACGGGTTGACGGTGCGGGACGTGCTGGTGGCGGCGCTGGAGGGTGCGGGGGTGCCGGAGGCGGAGCGTGAGGGGCGGCTGCGGGAGACGGGTGGGCGGATCGGGTTTCCGCGGCTGGACGACCTGGCGGCGACGCTGAGCGGGGGATGGCGGAAGCGGCTGGCGATTGCGGAGGCGGTGGTCTCCGGCCCGGATGTGCTGCTGCTGGACGAGCCGACGAATCACCTGGACCTGGCGGGGATTGTGTGGCTGGAGGCGCTGCTGACGGAGGCGCGGTTTGCGTGCGTGGTGGTGAGCCACGACCGGTATTTTCTCGAGAACGTGGCGACCGAGATGGTGGAGCTGAGCCGGGTGTATGCGGATGGGCTGCTGCGGGTGAAGGGGAGCTACTCGAAGTTTCTGGAGGGGCGCGAGGCGTACCTGGAAGCGCAATCGAAGCTGCAGGATGCGTTGAAGAACCGGGTGAAGACGGAGATCGAATGGCTGCGGCGCGGGCCGAAGGCGCGGGCGACCAAGGCGAAGGCGCGGATCGACAATGCGCATGAGCTGATCGGGCAGTTGAAGGAGGTGAATGCGCGGCAGCAGACGTCGAGTGCGGGGATCGAGTTTTCGGGGACGGAGCGGCAGACGAAGCGGCTGGTGGAGATGGAGGGGGTGTCGGTGGAGCTGGGGGGGAGGAGGATTCTGGAGGACTTATCCTTTCTGGTTACAAATGGTGTGCGGGTGGGATTGGTGGGACCGAATGGGAGCGGGAAGACGACGCTGCTGCGGGTGTTGACGGGGGAGCTCGAGCCGACGAGCGGCGTGGTGAAGAAGGCGCCGTCGCTGCGGATGGTGTACTTCAGCCAGATGCGCGAGATGGATGAGGGGGTGACGCTGCGGCGGGCGCTGGCGCCGGATTCGGACTCGGTGATGTACCAGGGAAGGGTGGTGCATGTGGCGAGCTATGCGACGAAGTTTCTGTTTACGAGCGAGCAGCTGAACCAGCCGGTGGAGAGGCTGAGCGGGGGCGAGCGGGCGCGGGTACTGATCGCGAAGCTGATGCTGGAGCCGGCAGATGTGCTGCTGATGGACGAGCCGACGAACGACCTGGACATCCAGACGCTAGAGATTCTGGAGGAGAGTTTGCTCGAGTTTACGGGGGCGCTGGTGTTAGTGACCCATGATCGTTACATGTTGGACCGCGTGTCGACGGTGGTGCTGGGTCTGGACGGGAGGGGCGGGGCGGAGACGTTTGCGGACTACTCGCAGTGGGAGATGTGGCGGGGCGCGAAGGTGGAGGAGGCGGTGGCTCCGGGGGCGACGGGGCGGGCGGTGGGTGCGGGCTCGGGGAATGGAACGGCTGCGAGCGCGGGAGGGAAGAAGAAGCTGTCGTACCTGGAGGCGCGGGAGTATGCGGGGATTGAGGCTCTGGTGGATGCGGCGGAGGAGCGGCTGCAGGCGGCGCGGGACATCCTGGACGACCCGGATGTGGCGACCAATGCGGAGGCGTTGACGCAGGGGCTGCAGGAGATGGAGCGGGCGCAGGAGGTGGCGGACGGGCTGTATCAGAGATGGGCGGAGTTGACGGAGAAGGCGGGGTAGGGCGGTGTTGTAGAGAAGCGGGTTTCTTTGCTTCGCTCCTGACTGACGAGTGAGGGCGGGCGACGGCGACGGAAGGACCAATACAGGGGTCCTTCGCTTCGCTCTAGGATGACGGCGTTTTCGGACGGGCGGGAGAAGGCGCGGGCATGCGAATACGGCAGTTCTTCTCTTCGCTCTAGATGACAAGCAGAAGGGCGGGCAACGGTAAGGCGAGTGCAACAGCAGCTTCCTCCGCTTTCGCTCCTGAAGACAAGCAAAGGAGCGGGCAACGGCAAGGACAACGGCAGGCAACGGCAATCAACGGCAGAGCGATCAGGGGCGGCGGACGACAACTCCACCTTTCATGACGAAGCGGACGCGGGTGGTGGCGGAGATGTCGGCGAGGGGGTCGCCGTCGACGGCGACGATGTCGGCGAAGAGGCCGGGCTTGAGGTCGCCGATCTTTCCTTCCCAGCCGAGGAGTTTAGCGCCGTTGAGGAGGTCGGAGCGGAGGACGTCGAGGGTGGGCATGCCGTTCTGGACCATGAGGACGAGTTCGCGGGCCTGGGTGCCGTGGGGGAAGGGACCGACGTCGGAGCCGACGGCCATCGGGACGCCAGCGGCGATCTGGTGCTTGAACTGGGCGATATGGAAGAGCATCTGGTCGTGCTCGTGCTGCTTCCGATCGCCGGTCGCCTGCTGTTCGAAGTACTCGGAGATGGCGAAGGTGGGGACGGCGAAGATTTCTTTAGCCTTCATGGCGGCCATGGTGGCGTCGGAGAGGAAGTAGGCGTGGTCGACCGAGTCAACGCCGGCAGCGACGGCGTATCCGGTTCCGGGTTCGCCGGTGGCATGGACGACGACGCCGTGGCCGGGCTCGCCGCCGCTGAGGCGTTTGGCTTCGGCGACGGCGGCCTTGAGTTCGTCGACGGTGTACTGGAATGGCGTGTGGAACTCGCCGGCTTCAAGGGAGTCCTTGCCGGTCTCGTAGATCTTGGTGAAGTCGGCGCCCTCCTTGCGCTGCGCGCGCATAGCGGCGACGATGCCATCGGCGGAGTTGGCGTAGTCCGCGTTCGCGAGGACGTGCTGGGCGGGGTTGAAGGTGTTGGCGTCCTCGTGTCCGCCGAGGATGTCGATGGCCATGCCGCTGACGCGCAGGCGGGGGCCGGGGATCATGCCGGAGTCGATGGCATTGCGCACGGCGGAGTCGGCTGATCCGGCGCCTTCGGTGCCCATGTCCCGTTCGGCGGTGAAGCCGGCCATGAGGTCGGCGGCGGCGGCGCTGGCGGCGATGAGGGTGCGCTGGGGGACGCTCTCCTGCACGGTTTGGAGGTCTTCGGCGCCGGGGTGGAGGAAGAGGTGGATGTGGGCGTCGATGAGGCCGGGCATGAGGGTGCGGTTGCCGACGTCGATGATCTGGGCTCCGGGCGGGCGGGCGACGTGGGCGGCGACCTCGGTGATGCGGTCTCCGGTGATGAGGATTTCGGCGGGCGAGAGGATGCGACCGGCGGCGATATCGAGCATGTGCGCGGCGCGGAGGACGACGACCTGCTTCGGCTCGGCGAGCTGGGCGGCGGCAGTGAGGGAGAGGAGGATGGCGGCGAGGGGGAGGGTTTTCATCTGGAGGAAGGATACCTGCTGTGGGTGTGGGAGGGGAGCGGGGGCGGGCGGGGCGGGGCGGGCAAGGGCAGGACAAGTACAGCGGTTCTTCGCTTCGCTCTAGGATGACGGCATTTTAGGGCGGGCGGCGGCTGCGGCGGGAGGAACAGGAAGTGCGACAGCATGTTCCTCGCTTCGCTCCTGAATGACAAGCAAAAGGGCGGGCAACGGCAAGGGCAAGTGCGACGGCAAGTGCAACAGCCGATACGGGGGTTCTTCGCTTCGCTCAGAATGACAAAGGGGTGGGCGGCAGGCGGCTGGGGAGCGGGTGGTGAGTGCTATTTGGCGGGGGACCATTGCTCGTCGGCGGAGGGGCCGTAGAGGGCGGGGACGGGGATGTCGTTGAGGCGGAGGTAGACGCCTAGCTGGGCGGTGTGGTGAACGAGGTGGTTGAAGCACATCTGGCGGAAGGCGAGGGAGCGTGGGGTTTCGGAGATGAGGTGCTCGCCGAAGGTGAAACGCCAGGGCTGGGTGAGGGTGGCGTCAGTGGCGGCTGCGACCGAGGCGCGGCACCTCGCGGCGTTTTCGTCGAACTGCTTGAGGCACTCTTCGCGGGAGTTGAAGACGAGTGGGTTTTGGGGGTGTTTCGAGTTCGCGAGGTCCATGCTGCTGTCTTCCATGATGTAGTGGCCGAAGAGAGGCAAGGTGGCGCAGTGCATGGCGAGCTTGCCGAGGGGCATGGATTTTTCGTGGCACTTGAAGTCGTTCTTTCCCTCGGGGACGCGCTCGAGGGTGCGGCGGGTGTTGGACATTTCGATGTCGAGGTCCTGGAGGAGGAGGTCGGAGGTTTTCATGGGTATTCTCACTTTCATGGCGCTCCTTGGTAGCTTGACGGTGCATTCTCTCCGCTTTGCTTATTCGTTAGCTCCTGTCGTCTTCAACGATCAAGCCACTTTCTGTACCTGTGAAGTAGGCGATGGCAAGCTTTACACACAGGAACGATCTCAGAAAGATGTTCACGCCCCCAAGTCCCGTATTCGAGGTGATGGACCTCAAGTGCTACGTGACACCCATTTCGGCATTGCCGATTTGCGCACCGATCACCATAGAGCTCTTTCACAAATCTTCTCGTCTCGTTCCAGAGATCGCTCTTCAAGTACTCTTTCCAGAGATCGCTCTTCAAGTACTCTTCATAGGAGGCGTAGGAAGCAGCCGGATAGAGATTCTGGATATTGAGCAACTCTTGACAGAGCCCGCACATGCAACTGCCGGTGCATTCCTGCCGTTCAATGTCTAAATATTCATCCCAATCCAGCTGTGAGAATTCAGAGGGCAATTCGTGGGTTAAAGCCGTATCCCAATCCTGCTTCGAAAGATGTGTTCCATCTTCCGAACTGAAGTCGTCTCTCATAAATCGATAATTATGTCATAGACCGGTGATGTTGAAGCCGCAGTCCACGAAGGTGATTTCGCCGGTGATGCCGGAGGCGAGCGGACTGCAGAGGAAGGCGGCGGTGTTTCCGACTTCGATGGGGTCGACGTTGCGGCGGAGGGGGCTGCGGGCTTCGACGGCGTCGAGGATCTTGGAGAAGTCGCCGATACCGCGGGCGGCGAGGGTCTTGATGGGGCCGGCGGAGATGGCGTTGACGCGGATCTTTTTCTGGCCGAGTTCAGCGGCGAGGTAGCGGACGGCGGCCTCCAGCGCGGCCTTGGCGACGCCCATGATGTTGTAGTTGGGGAAGACCTTTTCGGCGCCGTAATAGGTGAGGGTGAGGATGGATCCGCCATCGGTCATGAGCGGCTCTGCACCGCGGGCTAGGGCGATGAGGGAGTAGGCGCTGACGTCGTGGGCGACGCGGAAGTCTTCGCGCGCGGTGTGGAGGACGTCGTTCTTGATGTTGGGGGCGAAGCCGATGGAGTGGACGAGGGTATCGAGCTTGCCGTAGGTGCTCTTGAGCTGCTCGAAGACGGCGTCGATGTCGGAGTCTGAGGAGACGTCGCAGCGGAAGGTTTTGGCGTCTTTGAGGTCGGCGGCGAGGGACTCGGCGTCGCGCTGGAGGCGTTCGTTCTGGTAGCAGATGGCGAGGGAGGCGCCGGCCTCGGAGAGCTTCTGGCAGATGGCCCAGGCGATGCTGCGCTTGTTGGCGAGGCCGAAGACGACGGCGACTTTGCCCTTCATGTCAATCATGCTGTGCGGTGTGCTCCTGGGTTGGGTGAGGTGGCTGAGTTGGTAGAGGGTAAGGATAGCAGTTGGGGTGGGGCTTGGGAGGGCGGGAGCGGGAGAGGTGGGGCGGGTGGGGGGTG
>JAABUK010000245.1_pt1 | contig 124738 bp, 130 predicted proteins | sample 5559141 | NCBI WGS metagenome assembly JAABUK01 (sample SAMN10711869, study PRJNA513367) | rock metagenome | isolation source: Antarctica rocks | place: Antarctica: Victoria Land, Pudding Butte nord | collected 2016-01-03 | reverse complement strand
GAGCATCGTCTCCGTGTGCTGCTGCTCATGGCGTACGACGAGGTCGAGCAGGAAGCCGTCGGCGGCGCCGTGGGCCTCGACGGCCGCGAGCGTCCGCACGCGCACGGCGGCGAGGTAGTCCGCGGCCCCCTCGTGGTGCAGGTAGGGCAGATCGCCGCGCGAGCGCCGCGGCGTCTCGAAGGCGTCGTAGACCTGCATGAGATCGGGCCGCAGCAGCGGCTCGCCGGCGAAGCGGTGCGCGATCCACAGATCCTCGAAGGCCCCGATGTGCCCGAGGTCCCACACCAGCGGGCTCATGAGCGGCGAGTGGACCTTCTCGAGGTCGCGTTCGGCGACGGGGCCCAGGAGCGCCAGAGTGCGCTTGCGCGTCGCCGTCAGGGCGGCGAGCAGCGGCTCGGGGTCGGGCCCGCGGGCCGTATGGGAGGGGGGCGTGGAGGTCACGCGGCGGGGGATGGCTGGAGTATGCCGGGTCGCGGGCCTCGAAACGAGAGAACGGCGATCGACGTGGTGGGCCATGCGGTGCCGTCTCGGCCCGACGGTTCCGGTTACACGCGGGAGGGCGGCGTAACGCCGCGTCCGCGGACGGAGACCAATCGATTCGGCCGCCTCCGGGGTCGGCCGGGTTGCCCCATGTGCTCGCCTTTCCATATCTTGTCGGCATGCCTGATCGGCTCACGCGATGACCACCCCCGACGCCTCCCCGGTTCAGGAGGACCGGGATGCGGAGCTCGTCTCTGCCCTGCAGCAAGGCGACGAGAAGGCGTTTCTGGCGCTTGTCGAGCGCTACCACGCCACGATGGTGCGGGTGGCCCGCGGCTACGTCGCGAGCCGGGCGGTCGCCGAGGAGGTCGCCCAGGAGACCTGGCTCGGAGTGCTCCAGGGCATCGACCGCTTCGAGGGACGCTCCTCCCTGCGCACGTGGATCTTTCGCATCCTCACCAACCGCGCGAAGACGCGGGGCCAGCGCGAGGCCCGCACCATCCCCTTCTCCTCCCTCGGTCCGGAGGGCGAGGACGGCGGCCCGTCGGTGGACCCCGAGCGCTTTCGTGCCGCCGAGGACCGGGTCGCCCCCGGCGCGTGGGCCGATCCTCCGCGAGAGTGGGGACACGACCCCGTCCGGCGGCTGCTCGGCCGCGAGACGCTCGGACTCATCGGCGCGGCGATCGACGAGCTGCCTCCCGTGCAGCGGGAGGTCATCGTGCTGCGTGACGTCGAGGGCTGGGAGGCCGCCGAGGTGTGCGACGCCCTCGAGCTCAGCGAGGGCAACCAGCGCGTGCTCCTGCACCGGGCGCGCAGCCGGGTGCGCAGCGCACTCGAGGAGCACCTGGGCCGGGAGGGCGCGTCATGAGGTGGCCGCGGGTCGGGCGGCGCGGGCTCTCCTGCCAGGAGATGGTCGAGGTCATCACGGACTACCTCGAGGGTGCCATGAGCGACGGGCAGCGCAAGCGCTTCGAGCGCCACATCGACGCGTGCCCGGACTGCACTCGCTACCTCGAGCAGATGCGCGCGATGCTCGAGGCGGTGGGCTGCCTCCACGCCGCGGACGTCTCCCCCGAGGCCGAGCGCGAGCTGGTCGCCGCCTTCCGCGGGTGGCGGGAGGGCTAGGCTCGCCGCGCTGGCTCCTCGCCGGCGATCCGGTAACGGGCGTTCGGGCCTGAGAGACTCCTCCCGGTGAGCGCCGCCGCCGAGCCGGAGAACCCCTTCGCGGCCGACGTCTCCGAGCAGCTTCCCGAGCCGGCGACGCTCGTGATCTTCGGAGCGACGGGCGATCTCGCCGCGCGCAAGCTCATTCCCGCCGTCTACAACCTCGCGCGCGGCGGCCAGCTCCCCGAGCGCTTCAAGCTGATCGGCGTCGCCCGGGGAGGGGACGGCGAGGCCTTCCGCGCCGCGGCGCGCGACGCGCTCGAGCGCTTCTCGCGCACGGGGTTCGAGGAGGGGAGCTGGACGCCGATCGAGGAGGGCCTCGACTACCTCGCGGGCGACTTCGCCGACCCCGAGCTCTTCGGACGGCTGAAGAGCGCGCTCGACGCCGCCGACGAGGCGAGCGGAGGGCCGACCCGCCGTATCTTCTACCTCTCCGTCGCCCCCTCGTTCTTCGGAACGATCGCCGCCGCGCTCGGCGAGGTCGGGCTCGGCCGGGGCGCCGACCCGGCCACGAGCCTGCTGATCGAGAAGCCTTTCGGGCACGACCTCGCCTCCGCCCGAGAGCTCGCCGAGGAGCTCGCCGGGGCCTTCGAGGAGCACCAGATCTTCCGCATCGACCACTACCTGGGCAAGGAGACCGTCCAGAACCTGCTCGTGCTGCGCTTCGCCAACGGCATCTTCGAGCCGCTGTGGAACCGCCGCTACGTCGACAACGTGCAGATCACCGTCGCCGAGGAGCTCGGGATCGGGCACCGCGCGGGCTACTACGAGCAGGCCGGGGCCTTGCGCGACGTCGTGCAGAACCACATGCTCCAGCTGCTCGCGCTCACCGCGATGGAGCCCCCGGCGCGCTTCACCGCCGAGGAGGTGCGCGACGAGAAGGTCAAGGCCCTGCGCGCGGTCGCGCCGCTCGAGCCCGGAGGTGTACTGCCCGCCCTCGCGCGCGGGCAGTACACCTCCGGCCACGTCGGCGGGGAGGCCGTGCTGGGCTACCGCGAGGAGGACGGCGTGGACGCGGATTCGCAGACCGACACCTACGTCGCCCTGCGCCTGCGCGTGGACAACTGGCGCTGGGCGGGCACGCCGTTCTACCTGCGCACGGGCAAGCGCCTGCCCGAGCGCAACACGGAGATCGCGGTCAACTTCAAGCCGGTGCCCCACCTGCCCTTCGCTCCCACCGAGACGGAGGAGATCGCGCCCAACCGCCTTGTCATCTCCGTCCAGCCGGGGGAGGGCGCCTCGCTGCGGATGCTCGCCAAGATGCCCGGCACCGCGATGCACGTGCGCCCGGTGCACATGGACTTCGAGTACGGCACCTCGTTCCTGCGCGAGTCGCCCGAGGCCTACGAGCGCCTGCTGCACGACGCGCTGCTCGGCGATCCGACGCTGTTCACCCGCGGCGACGAGGTCGAGGCCGAGTGGCGAATCGTCGACCCGATCATCGACGCGTTCGCCCGCGAGGAGGTGGCGCTCGAGACCTACCCCGCGGGCAGCGAGGGACCGGCCGCCGCCGAGGAGTTGCTCGCCCGAGACGGACGAGCGTGGGGACGCGTGTGAGCCTCCTGGCCGAGCGCGCCGACCGCACGCTGGACCACACCGATGCGTTTGCCGTGGCTTCCGCGCTCACCCGCCTGAACGCCGAGCACGCCCACCACGACCACCGCCACGCGGCGTCCCGGACGCTCAACCTCGTCGTGCTCGCCTCAGAGGGCCACGACGGCGAAGACAAGGTCCGGGCGGGACTCGACCTCCTCGGCCCCCATCACCCCGCGCGCACGCTCGTCCTGCGCGGGCACCCCGAGCAGCGACTCGACGCGGCGCTCACCGTCTCCTGCTCGGTCTGCGCGGACGCGCGCGCGAGCGGCGCCTGCTCGGACGAGATCGTCCTCCGCGCCGACTCCGGACGCCTCGCGCACGCCGGCTCCCTGGTCGCGCCCTTACTCGCCAAGGACCTCTATACGGTGCTGTGGCTCGCGAGCGGAGACGGTCCGGCGGAGGCCGAACGCGAGCTGCGCGCGCTGTGCGACCACGTCGTCCTCTCCTCGGAGGTGCTGGGCCTCGCTCGCGCCCGTGAGCTTCTCGCCGCCGGCGCGCCCGTGCACGACGTCGAGTGGGGTCGCCTGGCCCGGTGGCGCACGGGGGTCGCCGCCGCCTTCGCGGAGGCGACGCGGCGCGCGCTGATCCCGCGGATCGACCGGGTGGTGGTGAGCGCCTCGGGAGCCGGGGTCGCGCCGTGGCTGCTCGCGGGATGGATCGCCGGCCGGGCGCCCGCAACGAGCAGTTCGTCCTGCTCGCCGCGGGCGAGGAGGAGCTGCGCGTCCCCGCCGCGCGCCCCGCGCGGCCCGAGGACGCATTCCTCGACGCGATCGGCCCGCGACCGAGCTTCGCGGCCGGCTACGCGACGGCGCTCGAGGCCTTGGGAGAAGAGTGCGTAACGGCCGCCGAGCGGGCATGACAGGGAAAGGCATGCCCGCGCCCTCCTCTCAACCCGGACCGGCGAGCACCCTGCGGGTGAGCGCGCCGGAGGTCATCGGACTCGACCTCGGGGGCACGAAGCTCTCCGCGGCCCGGCTCGCGGGCTCCGAGCTCGGCGAGATCGCGACCTCGCCCACCGAGCGCGAGAGCACGGCGAAGCTGCTCGATGCGCTCGTGGCCGCCGTCGAGGAGCTGCGCGGGCCCGGGCTCGCCGCGGTGGGAGTGGGCGTTCCCTCCGTGATCGACTCCGAGACGGGGCGCGCGCGCGCCAGCGTCAACGTCCCGCTCCAGGACGTGCCGCTGCGCGCCACGCTGCGCGAGCGCCTTGGCGTTCCCGTCTACGTGGAGAACGACGCGACATGCGCCGCGCTCGCCGACGCCCACGCCGACCCCGAGCGGGTCGTTCGGACGCTGGTGATGCTCACCGTCGGCACCGGCGTGGGGGGCGGGATCGTGATCGGCGGGCGCCCGTACCGCGGCGCTACCGGCGCCGCGGGCGAGCTCGGGCACACGCTGATCGGCGCCGAGCTGAGCGCGGGCGCTCCGGAGGCGGGCACCTTCCCGCAGCCCGGCTCGCTCGAGGCGCTCGCCGCCGGGCGCCAGCTCGACCACCTCGCCGAGCAGAGCGCCGCCGCGCACCCCGAGTCCGCGCTCGGCCGTGCCGCCGCCGAGGGACGAGCCGTGCTCGGACGCGAAGCGGTCGCCGCGGCGCGCGCGGGCGACGAGGCCGCCGTGCGCGCGGTCCGCACGCTCGCCGAGCGCCTGGGGATCGGGATCGCCAACGCGATCAACACCTTCGATCCCGAGGTGGTGGCGATCGGCGGCGGCGTGGTCGCCGCGGGGGAGCTCCTGCTCGAGCCCGCGCGCGAGGTCGCGCGCCGGTTCACCCTCCCCGGCGTGGGTACCTCCACGGAGATCCGCCTTGCCCGCTTCGGCGCCGACGCGGGCGTCCGCGGCGCCGCCCTTCTCGCTGCCCAGGAGCTCGAACTCGAACCATGACCGCCTCCTCCGCCACCACCCAGAGCGAGCTCGACGAGCTCGCCGTAAACACCGTGCGCACGCTCGTGATGGACGCCGTGGAGGCCGCCGGCTCGGGCCATCCCGGCTCGCCGATGGGCCTCTCGCCGCTCGGTTACGTCCTCTACTCGCGCGTCCTGCGCCACGACCCCGGAGACCCGCACTGGCCGAACCGCGACCGCTTCGTGCTCTCGGGCGGCCACGGCTCGATGCTCCAGTACGCGCTCCTGCACCTGAGCGGCTACGAGCTGCCGCTCGAGGAGCTCACGCGCTTTCGCCAGTGGGGCTCGATGACCCCCGGGCACCCCGAGCTCGGCCGAACCCCGGGAGTCGAGATCTCCACCGGTCCGCTCGGCCAGGGGGTGGCCAACGCGGTCGGCTTCGCGCTCGCCGAGCAGCTCCTCGCCCATCGCTTCAACCGTCCCGGCCACGAGATCGTCGACTGGAGCACCTTCGTCGTCTGCGGCGACGGCGACATGCAGGAGGGCGTGGCCTCCGAGGCCGCCTCGCTGGCCGGCAACCTCGGCCTGGGCAAGCTCGTCTGCGTCTACGACGACAACCACGTCCAGATCGAGGGCTCGACCGATCTGGCGTTCTGCGAGAAGGTCGCCGGGCGCTTCGAGGACTACGGCTGGCACGTGCACTCGCTGCACGAGGACGTCACCCTCGAGGGCATCGAACTCGCCCTCGAGGAGGCGCGCGGAGTGCTCGATAAGCCGTCGCTGATCGTCCTGCGCACCCACATCGGCTACGGCAGCCCCAACAAGCAGGACAGCGCCGCGGCCCACGGCGCGCCCCTCGGCGCGGAGGAGATCGCGCTGACCAAGGAGCGCCTCGGCTGGCCCTCGCGCGAGCCGTTCTTCGTGCCCGAGGAGGTGCGGGAGCGCTTCGCGGATGTGCGCCGACGCGGCGCCGAGCTCCACGCGGAGTGGGCCGAGCGCTTCGAGCGCTACGCCCGCGAGTTTCCCGCCGAGGCCGCGGAGTGGGAGCGTCGCGGGAGCGGCGAGCTGCCGGCGTCGCTGCTCGAGGACGCCCTGCCGCGCTTCGGCGCCGAGGAGGACCCCGTCGCCACCCGCGCGGCGTCGGGCAAGGCGCTCAACTGGCTCGCGCCGCGCGTGCCCGAGCTCGTGGGCGGCGCGGCCGACCTCGCGCCCTCCACCTCCACCTACCTCGACGGCGAGGGCGACATCCTGCGCCACCACTTCACGGGGCGCAACCTGCACTTCGGGGTGCGCGAGCACGCGATGGGGGCGATCGTCAACGGCCTCACCGTGTGCGGCCTGCGGGCCTACGGGGCGACGTTCTTCGTCTTCTCGGATTACATGCGCCCACCCGTGCGGCTCGCCGCGCTCATGGAGCTCCCCTCGACCTTCGTCTACACCCACGACTCGCTCGGGGTAGGAGAGGACGGCCCGACCCACCAGCCGATCGAGCACCTCGCGGCGCTGCGCGCGATGCCGAACCTGGAGGTCGTCCGCCCCGCCGACGTCAACGAGACCATGCAGGCCTGGCGCCTCGCGGTGGCCGGCACCCACACCCCCACCGCCCTCGTCCTCTCGCGCCAGAAGACCCCGGTGCTCGACCCCGAGCGGATCCCCGATGACGGCGTGGCGCGCGGGGCCTACGTCTACGCCGACCCCGCCGGCGGCGAGGCCCGGGCGATCCTCATCGGGACGGGGACCGAGGTCGCGCTCTGCCTCGAGGCCGCCGAGCTGCTCGAGGAGCCGGTGCGCGTGGTCTCCATGCCGTGCTGGGAGCGCTTCGCCGCCCAGCCCGCGGAGTACCGCGACTCCGTGCTCCCGCCGCAGCTCGTGCACCGTGTCTCGGTCGAGATGGGCGTCGCCCAGGGCTGGGAGCGATGGACGGGAGCGCACGGCGCCCACGTCTCGCTCGAGGGCTTCGGCGCCTCGGCGTCGTTCTCCGAGCTGCAGGAGCACTTCGGGTTCACTGCGCAGGCCGTCGCCGCCCGGGTGCGCGAGGTGCTGGAGACATGAGCGTGGTGGCCTGTGGCTTCGATCACGCTGGCGTCCCCCTGCGCGAGACGGTTCTCGACGCGCTGCGCGAGGCCGGGCAGGAGCCGCTCGACGTCGGCGTGCAGGACGACTACCCCGACACCGCCCGCGACGTCGCCGCCGCGCTGCGCGAGGGGCGCGCGCGGCGCGCGGTGATCGTGTGCGGCTCGGGCGCCGGGGTCTCGGTCGCCGCCACGAAGATCCCCGGAGTCCGTGCCGCCACCGTCCACGACACCTACACCGCGCGCCAGTGCGTCGAGCACGACGACGTCAACGCGCTCTGCCTCGGCGCCCGTGTGATCGGCCCGGCGCTCGCCGCCGAGATCGTCCGTGTCTACGCGCGTGCGGAGTTCTCGGGCGAGGAGCGCCACGTCCGCCGCCTGGAGAAGATCGCCTCACTCGAACGAGAGGGAGCACCCGCATGAGCACCACCACGCCGTCCACCACCCGCCTCGGCGCGCTCTCCGCGCTGGGCACGAGCGTCTGGCTCGATGCCATCCGCCGCTCCATGGTCGAGTCCGGCGAGCTCGAGCGTCTGATCGAGGAGGACTCCGTGGTCGGACTGACCTCGAACCCCTCGATCTTCCAGAAGGCGATGCTCGGCTCCCCGGACTACGACGAGGCGCTGCGCGGTCTGGCCGAGCAGAAGCTCGACGCCAAGACGATCTACGAGACGCTCGCGATCGAGGACATCCAGGGCGCGGCTGAGATCCTCCACCCGGTCTACGAGCGCACCGAGCGCCGTGACGGCTACGCGTCCTTCGAGGTAGCGCCCGAGCTCGCGCTCGACACGGAGGGCACGCTCACCGCCGCGCGCGAGCTGTGGGGCCGCCTCGAGCGCCCGAACGTGATGATCAAGATCCCGGGCACGGAGGAGGGCGCTCCCGCCGTCCGCCAGGCGATCGCCGCGGGGATCAACGTGAACGTCACGCTGCTCTTCTCCATCGACGCCTATCGTGCGGTGGCCGAGGCCTACGTCGCGGGGCTCGAGGACCGCGTGGAGCGCGAGGAGCCGATCGAGGGCATCGCGTCCGTGGCGAGCTTCTTCGTCTCCCGGGTCGACACCGCGGTCGACAAGAGGCTGGCCAAGGGCGGCCACCCGCACCTCGTCGGGCAGGCGGCGGTCGCCAACGCGCGCGTCGCCTACGCGCACTTCGAGGCGCTCCTGAGCTCGGAGCGCTGGAAGAAGCTCGAGGAGCACGGCGCCATGCCCCAGCGGCTGCTGTGGGCCTCCACGGGGGTGAAGAACCCGCACTACTCCGACACGAAGTACGTCGCCGAGCTCGCCGGCCCGCTGACGGTGAACACCATGCCCGCCGCCACGCTGCACGCCTTCCAGGAGCACGGCGAGGCGCGCGACGAGCTGAGCGGCCGCGGCGAGGAGGCCGAGCGAGTGCTCGGCGAGATCAAGGAGGCCGGCGTCGACCTCGACGAGGTCACCGCCGAGCTGCTCGAGCAGGGCATCGCGACCTTCAAGACCGCGATGGACGATCTCATGGCCGGTGTCGAGCACCGCCGCAACGCGGTGATCGCCGAGGCTCCGCCCACGGTGGACGCCTCCTTCTCCCAGCGCGACGCCGACGCCGTGCACGAATGGATCGAGTCCGCCCGCCAGCAGGGGGTCCCGCGGCGCGTGTGGGGCAAGGACTGGAAGCTCTGGGGCTCCGAGCCCGCCGAGATCGCCGATCGCCTGGGCTGGCTCACGATCGCCGAGCAGTCGCTCGAGCACCTGGCGGACGTGGAGGAGTTCGTCGAAGAGGTCCGCGAGGCGGGCTTCACGCACTGCGCGCTGCTCGGCATGGGCGGCTCGAGCCTCGCGCCCGAGGTGATGCGACAGAGCTTCGGCCTCCGCGAGGGCTACCTCGAGCTTCACGTGCTCGACTCGACCCATCCCGACGCGGTGGCCGGCCTGGCCGAGCGCCTCCCGCTCGAGCAGACGCTGTTCATCGTCTCCTCCAAGTCGGGCGGCACGCTCGAGCCCAAGAGCTTTCTCGCCTACTTCCTCGACCGGGTCGGGGACGCGAGCCACTTCGTGGCGATCACCGACCCCGGCACGTCGCTCGAGAAGGAGGCGGCCGAGAAGGGCTTTCGCGCCGTGTTCGCCGGCTCGCCCGAGATCGGTGGCCGCTACTCGGCGCTCTCGGCGTTCGGGATCGTCCCGGCCGCCCTGATGGGCGTCGACGTGCGCGCGCTGCTCGAGCGCGCCGAGGTCGCGGTCCACGCCACCCAGCCCTCCCTTCCGTGCGAGCAGAACGCCGCGCTGTGGCTCGGGTGCACGCTCGGCGAGCTCGCACGCCGCGGGCGCGACAAGCTCACCTGGATCGTCGACGAGCCCCTCGCCTCCTTCGGGCTCTGGGCCGAGCAGCTCGTGGCCGAGAGCACCGGCAAGGAGGGGCGCGGGATCGTTCCCGTCGCCGGCGAGCCGCTCGGGGCACCGGAGGTCTACGGGAAGGATCGGGTCTTCGTCCACCTCCGCCACGCCCAAGCCCCCGACGAGGACGCCGAGGCGAAGCTCACCGCGCTTGCCGGCGCCGGACACCCCGTCCTCACCGTCTCCTTCGCCGACGCGCTCGACCTCGGCGGCCAGTTCTTCCTGTGGGAGTTCGCGGTCGCGGTCGCGGGCGCGGTGCTCGGGATCAACGCCTTCGACCAGCCCAACGTGCAGGAGGCCAAGGACCTCACCGTGCAGACGATCGAGGCCTACGCCCGCGACGGGAGCTTTCCCGAGGAGGACGACGGCCCACCGCTCGGGGAGCTCCTGCGCGACGCGAAGCCGGGCGCCTACGTGGCCCTCATGGCCTACCTGGCGCCGAGCGAGGAGAACGACCGCGCGCTCGAGCGCGCGCGCGTCGAGATCCGCGAGCGCCACGGGGTGGCCACCACGGTCGGCTACGGGCCGCGCTTCCTGCACTCCACGGGGCAGCTCCACAAGGGCGGTCCGCCCGAGGGGATCTTCGTCCAGGTCGTCGACCCCCACCCGCGCGAGGGCGTCGAGGTCCCCGGCGCGGGCTATGACTTCGCGGCGCTCGTGCGGGCGCAGGCGATCGGCGACGGGCAGGCGCTCCGCTCACGCGGACTTCCCTTCACCCGCACTTCACTCGACGCGATCGGAGAGCACTGATGCAGATCGGCTTCGTGGGTCTCGGCCGCATGGGCGGCAACATGGTCAAGCGCGTCCGGCGCGACTCCGAGATCGAGGTGGTCGCCTTCGACTTCTCCGACGAGGCGGTCGCGGCCGCCGAAGGGGTCGGGGCGACCGGGGCGCACTCGCTCGAGGAGTTCATCGAGAAGCTCGAGGCGCCGCGCACGATCTGGGTCATGGTGCCCTCGGGCGACCCCGTCCAGGAGACCCTCGAGAAGCTCGCGGAGCTCGGCGCCGAGGGCGATCTCCTGATCGACGGCGGCAACTCGAACTTCCACGATACGAAGCGGCGCGGCTCCGAGCTCGCCGAGCGCGGGATCTCCTTCTGCGACGTCGGCGTGAGCGGAGGGGTGTGGGGACTCGAGGTCGGCTACTGCATGATGGCCGGCGGCGCGCCCGCGGACATCGCGCGCGTGGCGCCGCTGCTCGACGTGCTCGCACCGCCCGACGGCTGGCTCCACGTCGGTCCCGTCGGGGCCGGGCACCACGTCAAGATGGTCCACAACGGCATCGAGTACGGGATGCTCCAGGCCTACGGCGAGGGGTTCGAGATCCTCCAGGCCAGCGAGTACGACCTCGACCTGGGGGCGATCTCCCACCTCTGGAACCAGGGCTCGGTCGTCCGCTCGTGGCTGCTCGAGCTCGCCGAGCTCGCCTTTGGACAGGACGCGCGCCTCGATCACGTCTCGGGCTACGTGGAGGACTCGGGCGAGGGCCGCTGGACGGTGCAGGAGGCGATCGATCTGAGCGTGCCCGCGCCGGTGATCACCCTGTCCCTGCTCGCGCGCTTCGCCTCGCGCCAGGACGAGTCGTTCTCGGCCAAGGTCATCGCCGCCCTGCGTAACGAGTTCGGGGGCCATCGAGTCAAGGCGGCATGACCCATCTGCCCCCGGGCGACGCGCTGCCCGACCTCGAGCTGCTCGACCATTCCGGCAACGAGCGGCGCTTGAGCGAGCTCGTCGGCGAGGATCCCACCTTCCTGCACTTCTACCGCGGGTGGTGGTGTCCCAAGGAGCAGACGTTCTTCCGCTCGCTCCTCCCGCTCCAGGACGAGGCGGAGGTGGCCTACGCCCGGATCATCTCCGTGAGCGTCGACCCTCCGCCGGTCGCCGCGGCGTTTCGCGCCGGGCTCGGCGCGCGCTGGACCTTTCTCTGCGATCCCGACCGGGTCGAGCAGGCGCGGCTGAAGCTCCGGGAGACCACCGACACTACGAACGACCCCTACCTGCCGGCCGGCTTCCTCCTCGAGCCCGACCTCACCATCCACGCGCGCTGGGACGGCTACTGGTACTGGGGTCGCCCGGCGCTCGAGGAGATCCGTGAGGGGTTTCGCGCCGTCTCGCAGAAGCTCCGGTCCGACTGGGAGGGTCCCGCCGGGTGAGGGGCTGGTGCTGGCTCGCGCTCGTCGAGGAGCGACCACCCGGAGCGCTCGCCGCGGCGCCCGTGGGGGAGGGAGTTTGGCTGGCCGCCTGGGAGGGGGGAGAGAGGCCCGTCGCCCACGCGCTGCGCGCCGACGCGCGGATCGTCGACCCGGCCGGAGCTCCCGCCACCGCCTCGCTCGTCCTCACCCCGCGCGGAGTGCGCCTCGCCTTCGACGACCTCGCCGTGCAGCAGGCGCGGCGGCAGATCCTCGCCGGCCCCTCGCCGGCGCTCGTGACCACGCTGCTCACCGACTCCTCGCACTTCGAGGGCTCGCTCACCGCCTGGCGCGGGGGCGGAGCGCACGAGGATCCCTTCGCGCGCATCTTTCCCGCCCGCCGCCTCGAGGTCGGGGCCGGCCTGCTCGGCGCGGTCCTCCCGCCCGCCGGCCCGACGATCGAGCGCTACGGCTCGGCCAACCCGTGGCCGTCCGACTCCTTCTCCTGACCCTCTCAGGGCCAACCGGGATAGAGCCTCAGGAGAACGACGGTACGCGCACCGCGCCGGCGTGGCCGCCGGGAACCCGCGCGGCCCAGGCGCTGCGCTTGCGCTCGTAGTCCTCGGGCAGCGCGCCCTCCTCGGGCGCGGAGGCCTCGAGGTGCGCGAGCGCGCTCGGATAGTCCTCGCAGGCCGCCAGCGCGTCGGCCATGACCAGCGCGAGCTCATCGCCCGCGCGTGCGTGCTCCTCTTCCATCTCTCCTCCGTTCCCGCCGCCGAGGCGGCTCCCCTTCGATCGCTCCTGCACTACGCGACCGAGCTCCTGCTCTTCACCGTAGCGAGACCTCGGCCTTCACGGAAGAAGCAACAGAAGTCGTCGCTCCGGCGGCTCAGCGCGCGAGCGCGTCGATCAGCCCGGGGAGGGACTCGGGCGGCGCGAGCGGCGTGAGCACGAAGGTGGTGATCCCCCTGGCCGCGTACTCCGCGAGCCGCTCCTTCTGCTCCTCGGGAGTGCCGAAGATGAAGATGTCGCGGATCAGCTCGTCGGGAGCGTGGCGAAGGGCCTCCCCGCGGTCGCCGGCCCGCCAGGCGTGCACCATCGGGTCGAGCTGCTCGCCCCATCCGAGCGCGCGGAAGTACGCCTCGTAGACCGGCACGGTGCCGTAGGCGGCGAACAGGTGGCGGGCGAGCGGCAGCGCCTCCTCCGCGGGCTGGGGCACGAGGAAGAAACGGCAGACGACGTCGGAGGATCCGGGAGCCTTGCCGGCGCGTTCTTCGCCCGCGCGGATCTGGCCGACGACATGGTCGACCGCGCTCAGCGGCAGGAAGTTGACCCACGTCCCGTCGCCCAGCTCGCCCCCGAGCGCGAGCATCCGGTCGCGCAGCGCGGCGATGTAGATCGGCACGGGAGCAGCGGGCGGCTGCTCGAGCCTGAAGCCGCCGGGGCCGCGCTCCCCGGCCAGCACCGGGCGCAGCGCCTGCACCGCTTCGCGCACGCGGCTCAGCGGCTTCTCGAACGGCACGCCGTTCCAGCGCTCGACGATCACCGAGGAGGAGGAGCCCAGCCCCAGGCAGAAGCGCCCGCCGCTCGCGTCGGCCAGCGCCGCGGCGTGCTGGGCGAGCACCGCCGGCCCGCGCGTGAACGGATTGACGACGCCGGTGCCCAGGCGCATCCGCTCGGTCCACGCCGCCGCGAGCACCAGCGGGGTGAACCCGTCCGGGCCCGCGGTCTCGCCCGTCCACAGGTCGTCGTAGCCGGCCGCCTCGGCGCGGCGCACGAGGGACTCCGAGTCGCGCAGCGTGACGCCCGGGAACGGGAGGGTCAGGCCCCAGCGCAGCTCAGGCATGGAGCGCTACCACGGAGCGAACCTACCGTATAGGCTTCCCTTCCATGCACTTCGGCAAGTTGCAGCGCGGGGAGTTGATCGCCATCGTCGGTGGTGCCCTGCTCGGCATCGGGGTCTTCCTCGCCTGGTACAAGACCGGCAACACGAACTCCGTGCTCAACGGGGTCAAGGGAGGCGGTCGGCGAGTCTCCGCGTGGGACGCTCTCCAGCTCGTGCGCTACCTCCTGGTCGCGGGCGCGGCGGCTCCGTTCATCCTCGCCTACGTGATCCTGCGCGACCACGCACTGTCCTGGCCGCGCGGCGAGCTGACCGCCGTCGTCGCGATCACCGCGTTCACCCTGGTGCTCGTGCGCGGCGTGATCATCAAGCCCGGCACCCCGCCGTCGGAGATCTCGCTCGACTTCGGGTGGTTCGTCGCCCTCGCGGGCGCCATCGTCATGTTCTACGGTGCGGTGACCCGCTCCTCGGAGGGCGGCGGTCGGCGCAAGCCTCCGGGCGTCTTCTAGCCCATGGCCCAACGGGACGGCAGCCGGCCAGATCGCAATCTGGCGCTGGAGCTCGTGCGCGTCACGGAGGCCGCTGCGCTCGCCGCCGCGCGGCTCGTGGGCATGGGTGACAAGGAGGCGGCCGACCAGGCCGCGGTCGACGCCATGCGCTTCGTGCTCGACTCCGTCGCGATGGACGGGGTGGTCGTGATCGGGGAGGGCGAGAAGGACGAGGCGCCCATGCTCTACAACGGCGAGCAGATCGGCGACGGCTCACCGCCGCGGGTCGACATCGCCGTCGACCCGCTCGAGGGCACGCGCCTCACCGCGCTGGGGGAGCCGAGCGCGCTCGCGGTGATCGCGCTCGCCGAGCGCGGCACGATGTTCGACCCCGGCCCGTGCGTCTACATGGAGAAGATCGCCGGCGGGGAGCTCGTGGCCGACGCCCTCTCGCTCGAGCGCCCGCTCACCGAGACGCTTCACGCCGTGGCCGAGCGCAAGGGCGGCGAAGTCGCGGACGTCACCGTGGTGATGCTCGACCGTCCGCGCCACGCCGACGCGATCGCGGAGATCAGGAGCGCGGGGGCGCGGATCCGCTTCATCAAGGACGGCGATGTCTCGGCCGCGCTGCTCGCGGTGAGCGAGGATGCGCCCGTCGATGTGCTCTGGGGGATCGGCGGCACGCCGGAGGGGGTCATCTCCGCCGCCGCGATCAAGTGCACCGGGGGGCGGCTGCTCGGGCGGCTGTGGCCGCGCAGCGAGGAGGAGCGCCGGGCCGCGCTCGACGCGGGCTACGACCTCGACCGCGTGCTCGATCAGGACGAGCTCGTCTCGGGCCACGACGTGTTCTTCTCCGCCACGGGGGTGACCGACGGCGACGTCCTGCAGGGCGTGCGCTACCGCGGGCGCGAGGGCGCCTCGACCGAATCGCTCGTCATGCGCTCGCGGTCGGGAACCGTGCGGCGAGTCACCGCTCGCCACGACCGCTCGAAGCTCCGCCAGATCACCGGCGCGCGCTACGGCTGAGCCGCCGGCTCCCTACCCGAGCGTGAGCGTGCCGGCGCGGTAGTCGAGGCGCACCGCGCCGAAGTGGCTGAGCACGTCGGAGCCCAGCAGCCCGCGGAGCACTCCGTGGGTCTTGGAGGTCAGGGCCAGCGGCGTGCTCACGGCCATCGCCGCGGGAAGCGCAGTGCCCTCGGCGCTCCACCCGTCGATCGCGACCTTGACGCCGGTGCCCCCGCACGAGACGCCGGTGACCCGGCTCGGCTTGCCCCGCACCGGCAGTCCGAGGGCCTTGGCCGTGTCCCGGTCGATCACCGAGCCCGACGCGCCCGTGTCCACGACGAAGACGTAGGGCCCGCGGCCGTGGATCTTCAGCGACACCGTGGCGAGCGCCTGGCCCTTCTGCATGATCACGTTGATCGGGACCCGGTGGCCGGCGGACTTGGCGCCCGAGCCGTTCGAGCCGTTCGAGCCGCCACATCCCGCCGCGCTCAGCGCGAGCGTGGCGAGCGCGAGCCCGCCGAGCAACCATCCTCTGACCATGACGAGCCTCCTCGGGAAGGGTCCTAACCGGCGGGCGTGGACCCGTCGGCGACCTCGAGCACGAGCTTGCCCACGTTCTCCCCGCGGAAGAGCTTGAGCAGCGTGTCGGGGAACGCCTCGATCCCGCCGGAGACGACGTCCTCGCGGGTCTTGAGCTTGCCCTCGGCGATCCAGCCGCCGAGCTCCGCCGCCGCCTCGGGATAGCGCTTCTGGAAGTCGAAGACGACGAAGCCCTCCATCCGGGCCCGGCTGACGAGCAGCGAGAGGTAGTTCGAGAGTCCCCGCGGCGCGGATTCGTTGTATTGGGAGATCGCGCCGCAGATGACCACGCGCGCCCCGCGCGACAGGCGTGTGAGGACGGCGTCGAGGATCTCGCCCCCGACGTTGTCGAAGTAGACGTCGACGCCGTCGGGGGCGTGCTCGCGCAGTCCGCGCGCCACGTCGCCCGCCTTGTAGTCGATCGCGCCGTCGAAGCCTAGCTCCTCGACCACCCAGGAGCACTTCTCCTCCCCTCCGGCGATCCCCACCACGCGGCAACCCTTGAGCTTGGCGATCTGGCCGACGACCGAGCCCACGGCACCCGCGGCGCCCGAGACCACCACCGTCTCGCCCTCCTCGAGCTCGCCCACGTCGAGCAGGCCGAAGTAGGCGGTCATCCCCGTCATGCCCAGCGCGCCCAGGTAGGTCGGCAGCGGCGCCTGAGCGGGGTCCACCTTCTGGACTGCGCTGCCGTTCGAGACCGCGTACTCCTGCGCGCCGAAGAGGCCGAAGACGTGGTCTCCCTCCGCGAACCCGGGGTGCTTCGAGGCGATCACCCGCGCAACGGCGCCCGCGCGCATCACCTCGCCGATGCCCACGGGCGGGATGTAGGAGCGCCCCTCGTTCATCCAACCGCGCATTGCGGGATCGAGGGAGACGAGGAGGATCTGGGCGACGAGCTCGCCGTCGCCCGGGTCGGGGACGGGCTCGGAGGTGTGCTCCCAGTCGCTTGGCTTCGGGAGGCCTTCGGGTCGGGCGGCGAGGCGGATCTGGTGGTTGGTGAGCTCCATGAGCGCCACCCTACGCCTCGACCGCGCCGGGGAGCTCGGCGAGCTCCTCGACCACCAGGTCAGGCTCCACGCCGAGGACCGCGGTCGCCGTCCGGCCGCGGGCGATCCAGGCGGTGCGCAGCCCGGCCTGCTTGGCCCCGGTGAGGTCCCATTCGTTGCTCGAGACGAGCAGGACCTCGTCTGCGGGGCACCCGAACGCCGCCGGGGCGAGCGCGTAGACCGCGGGCGCGGGCTTGAAGCGCTTTACCTCGTCGGCGGTGAGGAGGTACGCGAAGCGCTCGCGCAGTCCGGCGCCCTCGACGAGCCGCTCGACGCCCTCGCGCGTCCCGTTGGAGAGCACGGCGAGCGGCCGGCGAGCCCCGAGCGCCTCCAGGCACGCGGGCGCGTCGGGAAAGGCGGGCAGGGCTCCGAGCCGGTCGGCCAGTCCCCCGGCCTCCTCCTCGGCGAGGTCGATGCCGGCCTCGCGGGCGCCCGAGCGCAGGGCGAGCTCCGCGATCTCGGGGAAGGGCCGGTAGCGCTCGGCCGCGGTGGCGTGCCAGGTCCAGGGCACGAGGCGGGGCAGGAAGGCGGCGAAGAGCTCGTCGCCCAGCGCCGGGCGCAACCCCTCGAGGTCGAAGAGGGTGCCGAAGGCGTCGAAGGCGATCCCCGAGAGCGGCACGTCGCTCGCAGCCTAGTGGGCGCCCGCGGCCGGCTGCGCCCGGCGGGGCGAGCGCTCACCCGAGGGCGGGGGATCGGGCACGTCGGCGATCGCGGGTGCCGGCGCGGCGTCGGCGAACCGGCCCACGCGCGACTCCGAGAGGTCGAGCCGCGCCAGCGAGCGCAGGAACCCGTGGGTGACGAGGACGTGGATCCGCGACTGGGTCTCGGCGTAGAACCACTTGCCGAAGCGGAAGGCGAGCGAGGGATAGAAGTTCGCGACCTCGACCTCGACGTGCAGGGTCTCGCACCCGGGCGCCTCGGCGCATCCGCGGCGCTCGACGTCGATCTGCAGGAAGCCGTCGCCGCTGCGCCCGCGGGTGTCGACGAGGATCCCGTCCTCGATCCGCCAGCGCACGACGCCGCGGTTGGCGTCCATCTCGTACTCGGGCTTCTGGAAGCGCAGGAGCCGCAGCGGGCGCAAGAGCAGCACGACGATCCGCTCCTCCTCGGTGTAGAGCACGCGGATGAGCCCGAGCGTCACCCGCTGCAGGAAGCGCCAGTAGGTGCGGGCGAGGCGCTCGAGGTGCATGGGCGACCAGATCCGCTCGAGCTCTAAGGAGGGGAGGATGAGCTCGGCCGCCTGCACGGAGCGCACCGCGCCGTCCTCGCCGATCACCGTGGACTGCTCGGGGTCGTCGATCACCGCTCGCCCGACGAGCGGATGGCGCCGGCGCACGAGCCAGCCCGCGAGCACGAGGAGCGTCGCGCCGAGGAGCGCCAGGCGGGCCGGTCGTCTCACGGCGAGCATCGAGCCCAAGCGTTGCATCATCCGCCGCGCGCCGCCCTGCCGGGCCGCGGCGCGCTCAGAGGGGCAGCACCTCGACCTCCTCGCCGGCCGCAAGCTCGCCAGCGCCGGCGGGAATCATTGCCAGGCCTCCGGCGCCGAGCAGCGAGGAGAGGATGTGGGATCCCTGCGGGCCGGTCGGTGTGGCCAGGAGCTCACCGCGCCGGCGCGCGAGGCGGACGCGAACCGCCTGCTCGCGCCGCGCCTCCCGCCCTACCGGCTCGGCGAGGGTGGCGGAGAGGGAGTCCCGGAGCGGGTCGGCTCCCTGCAGCGCGCGCAGGGCGGGCCGCGCGAAGAGCGCGAAGGTGACGAGCGCGGAGACGGGGTTGCCGGGCAGGCCGAACACGAGCGGGCCGTCCTCCCGGGCGCCGAACCAGGTCGGCTTGCCCGGCTTAAGCAAGACGCCCCAGAAGCGCTCGGGCACGCCCACCGCCTCGAGCGCGGGCTTGACGTGATCGTGCGGTCCGACCGACACCCCGCCCGAGAGCACGACGAGGTCGGCGAGCTCGAGCGCCTCGCGCAGGGCGGCCTCCGTCGCGGCTCGCGTGTCGGCGATGCGGCCCACCCTGAGAATCTCCGCGCCGGCCTCTTCGGCGAGTGCGGCGAGCCCGACCGCGTTCGAGTTGTGGATCTCCCCCGGCCCGAGCGCCTCCCCGGGCCCCCGGAGCTCATCGCCCGTGCCCAGCACGACGACGCGGGGGCGGCGCGCGCACCAAAGCTCGCCGGCCCCCGCCGCGACCGCCACCGCGAGCTCGATCGCACCCAGCGGGCGCCCCGCCGAGAGCACGAGAGCGCCCGCGACCAGGTCCTCGCCCGCCTCCCGGAGGTTGTGCTCGGGGGCCACGTCGGCGTGGAGCTCCACGATGCCGTCCTTCTCCGTGGTGTCCTCGATCCGGATCACCGCCTCGGCCTCGGCCGGGATCGCCGCGCCCGTGGAGATGCGGATCGCCTCGGCCTCGCCCACCCTCCGCTGCGCCGGATGCCCGGCACGCGCCTCGTCGACGATGGCCAGGCGGCGTCCGGCGGCCCCGGCATGGACGGCGAAGCCGTCCATGGCCGAGTTGGCGAAGGGCGGCACGTCCCCGACGGCGCGAACCTCGTGGGCGAGCACGCGGCTCAGGGCGGCGGCGACGGGCACAGGCTCCGCCTCGAGCGGCCGGACCGCGCCGAGCACGCGCTCACGTGCCTGGGCCACGCTCAGGAGATCGGACATTGCGGGCATTCTCGCGCGCGGAGGACCGCGGCGTCGGACTCCGCTGGTATGAACGCGGCGATGTCCGCCCTCGGCCTACCTCGTCGGCGCCGGCCGCGCCCCGTGCCCGGCGTGGCGGTGAGCTTGCTCGCCGAGCGCGCGAGCGATCTCGCGCGGGGCTGGCTGCTCGCCGTGCTCGAGCGCACGCCGCTCGAGGCGCTCGGCGCGCTGCCCACTGCGGAGTTCGCCCTGGAGGCGCCCGCCCTGTGCGCGGCGGTGGCCCGCGCGCTCGGAGACGAGGAGGCGCTCGTGCGCCTGCGGCCGGGCGGGGAGCTCGCCGAGCTCGCGGCGGGCGCGGGGCGCCTGGCGGGCGCGCGCGAGCCCGCCGGCGCCCTGGCCGCCGTCGAGGCGCTGCTCGAGGCGAGCTGGGCGGCGCTGTGGGCCGGGCTCGAGGATCCCGAGCCCGAGGAGGTGGCCGCCCTCTTCGCCCGCCTTGCCCACGTGTGCGGGGTGATCGGCGCGGCGGTCGTGAACGCGCCGGGCGTCGCGCCGGAGGTCCCGGGAGAGGAGCTCGCCGCCGCCCCCGGCGCCCCGTGGCTTTCCGCGCTGGCGGAGCGGGTCGCGGCCGGCCGTCCGTTCGCGCTGCTTCTCGCGGAGCTCGAGGATCTCGACCGTCTCACCGGCGCGGAGCCGGCGCTCCACCTCGAGGCGCTCTTCGCGCGGCTTGCGCGCGCCGTTCGCGCCGAGGTGCGCGGTCCTGACCTGGTCGCCTGGGAGGACGGCGGCAGAGCGTGGATCATCGCCGACGACGTCGGCCGCGGGGGGGCGGAGTCGCTCGCGCGGCGCATCGCCGACGCGCTGCGCGGAGCCGATTGGCGGGGCGCGCCCCTGCTCGCGTCGATCGGCTTCGCCCTGCATCCGCAGGACGGACGGAGCTCCGACGCCCTCGTGGAGGCGGCGGAGGAGGGGGTGTTCGCGGCGCGGGCCGGTGGTTGGGGCGCGGGCGCGCCCGCGCGCTAGAAGGCGCTTCCCTCACCGCCGAGCGGTGAGCGTCCCGATCGTCGCGGTGGCGCTCAGGCCGACGCGTTGAGCGGTGGCCGACGTGAGGTCCCAATCGGCGTTGTTGGCGTAGGGCCCACGGTCGATCACCGGCACGGTGACCGTGCGACCGCGGTAGAGGATGGCGACGCGCGTTCCGCACGGCAGGGATCGGTGCGCGACGCCGAGCGTCTGCGCGGTCAGGCGCACCCCGCACGCGGTTCGCGATCCGTAGAAGCCCGGGCCGTAGTACGTCGCCCGCGCGGGGCGAAAGACGGTGAGGAGAACTCCGCGCGCCTCTGCCGCGGTCGCCGTGCGCCGAGCCGAGCGCGCCGGCGTGGCGAGCGCCCGCACGACGAGGCGTCCCGCCGACCGGGCTCGCCAGCTCGCGGAGTAGGAGCCCGTGCCGTCGCTTCGGGTCTGCACCAGCGTCACCCAACCGGCGCGCGGATCGCGGCGCTGGATGCTCACCGTACCGTGCTCCTGGCTGCTCGGCACCGTTCCGCCGAAGCGCACGACGCGGCCGAGGAGCGCGACGGGGCGCACGCGCAGGGTCACGCCCCGCGAATCGCCCGAGGACGGCGGGGGAGGAGACGAGGAGAAGGCCGAGGCGCCTCCGTCGGTCGACGCCTGGGTCGCGGCAGGCAGCGCGAGCGTGCTGCTCAGGGCGAGCAGCACGAGAAACTTCGCGGACACGGGTCGGCTCACGGGCATGGGGGCGGTGAAACGGCGCGCCTACGGGGTGAGCTGACGGGCTCGCGGCGGTGATGCCGCTACGACTCGAATCCGAGCCGATTCGCCCCCGCGGGTCCAGAGTCCGGATCCGCATTGGTTCCCCCGCCGACCGCGCGCAGGGCGCACGACCGCTCGGCAAGACCGCGCGAGGATAGCGCGGGCGCCACGATCCTCCGTGTGCCGGGGGTTAAGGTCGCGGCAGCTTGGAGAGCGCGCCGCGGAGTATCTGGGTGCCCACGGTCAGACCGATCTGCGCGAGCTCGCCCGCGGCCTGGACCGCGGTGCCCACGAGGTGGGGAGCATCATCGGCGGGCGGCTCGGTGGGCGCGGCGCGCGGCGGCTGGCGGGGCACGTTCCGGGGTTGTGCCGGCTGACGCAGGGGACGCCTCTCGGCCGTCTTGGCGCCCGTCGGCTCGGTGGCCTTAGCGGCCGCCGGCTTTCTCCGAGGTGTGGCCGCCGGCTTGGCCGCGGCCGGGGAGCGCTTGCTGGCCGCCTTCGCCCGTGGCGACTTGCGCGCGGGGACGGCCTTCGCCGCCGCTTCGGCGGGCTTCCGTCGTTCGCTGCGGCGTTGCGGGCGGGTGCGCGGCAGTCCGGCCAGCACCCCGCCGTCGCGCGTCTCGTCCTTCGGAGCCATGCGGACATGATGGCGCACTTCGAGAGCCGTCGACACTCCATCGAGGCACGGGCGTCGCCCGCGCGCTTGCGCGGGCCAAAACGGCCGCTACTATCGGTTCCAAGTGTTCAATGGGCGGGGCTCGGCGCGCGCCGGCTCTGCTGTCTCCCAGGGCCGCGCCCGATGCCCGAGCGGACAGGAGCGACGGACGGAAACGGATTGCGATGACGGTAGCTGAACTCCAGGAGCTCGAAGAGATCAAGGGCCTGCTCGTCAAGGGCCAGCAGGTCGGCGTGCTCACCTACGGCGAGGTCGCCAGCGCGGTGAGCGAGATCGACCTCGACGAGTCCGACATCGAGGAGCTCCACGGCTATTTCGAGAAGGCCGAGATCGAGCTCGTCGAGGAGGTCGATCCCGCCACGGCGGCGGCCAACGCGGTCGAGCGAGCGCCCGACAAGCGCACGCGGCGCAAGGCCAAGAGCGCGCTCGACCTGAAGCCGGACATGACCACCGACTCCCTTCAGCTCTTCCTGAAGGACATCGGCAAGGTGCGGCTGCTCACCGCTCAGGAGGAGGTCGACCTCGCCAAGCGCATCGAGCGCGGCGATCTCGACGCCAAGCAGAAGATGGTCGAGTCGAACCTCCGCCTCGTGGTCTCCATCGCCAAGAACTATCGCAACCAGGGCCTGCCTTTCCTCGACCTGATCCAGGAGGGCACGCTCGGCCTCGTGCGCGCCGCGGAGAAGTTCGACTACCGCAAGGGCTTTAAGTTCTCCACCTACGCGACGTGGTGGATCCGCCAGGCGATCGCGCGTGCGCTCGCCGACAAGGCGCGCACGATCCGCATTCCCGTCCACGTCGTGGAGAAGCTCAACAAGATCGGCCGCGCCGAGCGCAAGCTCGTCACCGAGCTCGGGCGCGAGCCCACGCCGGAGGAGATCGCCGACGTCACCGGGATCGAGCCCGATGAGGTCGACTCGATCAAGCGCTCGGCCCAGGCGCCCGTTTCGCTCGAGAAGCCGGTGGGCGACGAGGAGGAGTCCGAGTTCGGCCAGTTCATCGCCGACGAGCGCGCCGAGTCGCCCTACGAGCGCGCGGCGGAGATCCTGACCAAGGAGGCGCTGCGCGAGGCGCTCGAGAATTTGTCCTACCGCGAGCGCCGCGTGCTCGAGCTGCGCTACGGCCTCGGCGGCGAGCACCCACGGACGCTCGACGAGGTCGGCCGCACGTTCAACGTCACGCGTGAGCGCATCCGCCAGATCGAGAACCAGTCGCTCAAGAAGCTGCAGTCCCTCGCGGAGGCCCAGAAGCTCCGCGACGTCGCGTAGGCCGCTGCGGCGGCCTTTCGACCCCGACGCCGTCGGCGACGGCGACGCCGACCGGCTCATCGAAGGCTGAGGTCGGGTCGGGTCGGGTCGGGCTGCAGCCGTTGCAACCGGCGAACGTCCGTCCGCCGTTGCTCGGATGACGGTCCCCGGACGTTCGCTGCCCAGGGAGGAACTGCTTCGTCGCCAGGACGCCCGACACGGAGACGGAGCGATCCCGGTGGCCGCTCGCCCTCGTTCGGTGATCGGAGATTGCCATCGTGGCCCGGGCCCGCCGGACCAGGTGCCGCGTCTCTCAGCCGCGAACGTCCGTCCGGGGTCGCTCAGACGACGGTCCCTGCACGTTCGCGACCCGGGAGATGCCCAGCCGGCCGATGAGCGCGATGAGCGCGACGAGCGCCTCCGGCGTCTCGAATACCGCGTCGGAGGAGATTCGCGCGACGGTCCAGCCCGCCGATCGCCACCGGCGCTCCTTGCGCGCGTCCTCGGCGACGTCGCGGTGGAACTGCGGGCCGTCGATCTCGACGATCCTGCCGTGCTCGGGCCACGATAGGTCGGCCTCCTCGTCGGCGAGGTGCACGTTGACCAGCGGGGCGGGCATCCGCGCCGCGTCCAGGACCTCGAGGGCGCGCGCCTCGGCGTCGCTGCGAGTGCGACCGATCGGCAGCCGCTCCAGCCGGGCGGCGAGCTCGGCCAAGCCGCTGGTGCCGCGACGGCCGCGGTGCCGAGCCGCCGCGAGCCGCAGCTCGAGTGCCGTGAACGCGCCGAGGCGGATGCCCTCGCGCGCCGCCTTCGCCCGTTGGCGCGCACTCAGGTGAGCGCTCAGGTCGACGAGCGTGCGGGTGGGGGAGGTGACGGGGATCCCACCTCGGAGGACCACCTCGCCGGGGAGCGTCACCGACCGGCAGACCAGGAGGCTGCCAAAACGCCGCGGACCGCCGCTCCCCGGTCGCGTGACCACTTCGAACGCGCGGCCGGTGGGGGGTCGGAAACCATGCAGCGCCCCGGCGCTCGCCTGGCTCAGCACGCTGTGGGGAGCGGTCAGCGTGGCGCCGAGCCGGCGCTGGTGGTCCGTGACTCGACCGTGCCCCGTGAGGAAGACGCCGTCGTGCAGTCGGCGTAGCGCCCCCACCGCGTGGCGGACCTGGGCGTCGGTCATCCCCGCCGACCGGAGGCCGCCCCAGGTTAGGAGCCCGTCGTGCCGGCGCGCCATCCGTGCGATGTGAGCGTCCATCCACCGTCGAATAGGTGACGGTGCGCGGACGTTCGCCCCCCTGGGTTGCCGGGACGTTCGATCTCTCCCGGGCGAGCGTCCATCCACCGTCGAATAGGTGACGGTGCGCGGACGTTCGCCCCCGGGCGCCGCGGGACGCTCAAGCCCGATCGCCTCCCCGCCGATGCAAGCCCCGTGTTCGACCTTCATGCCGCCCTCCGCCACCTCGTCGTCTCCGGGGGCTCCGACCTCCACCTCAAGGTTCCCGCCCAGCCGCTGATCCGGGTCAACGGCTCGCTGACGCCGCTGCCGGGCTCCGCGGTGCTCGAGCAGGCCGACACCGAGCAGACGCTGCGCCAGATGCTTCCCGACGCCGAGCGGCTCGAGGAGTTCGCGCGCGCCCACGAGGTCGACTTCTCCTACGCGATCGAGGGCCTCGCCCGCTTCCGCGTCAACGCCTTCCGCCAGCGCGGCTCGGTCTCGATCGTCGCCCGCGCGATCCCCTTCTCGATCCGCTCCGTCGACGACCTCGGCCTGCCGCCGTCGATCTCCGAGCTCGCGCGTGAGGAGCGCGGGATCATCCTCGTCACGGGCACGACGGGCTCGGGCAAGTCCACCACGCTGGCGGCGATGATCGACCAGATCAACGTCACCGAGCCGAAGCACATCGTGACGATCGAGGATCCGATCGAGTTCCTGCATCCCGACAAGCGCTCGATCATCAACCAGCGCGAGGTGGGCAACGACACGGAGTCCTTCAAGCGCGCGCTGCGGCGCGTCCTGCGCCAGGACCCCGACATCATCCTCATCGGGGAGATGCGCGACGAGGAGACGGTGCACACCGCGCTCTCCGCCGCGGAGACCGGGCACCTCGTGCTCTCCACGCTCCACACGCTGGACGCCCCGGAGACCGTCAACCGCATCATCGACTTCTTCCCCCCCCACCAGCAGCAGCAGGTGCGCGCGATGCTCGCGGGCACGCTTAAGGGGATCGTCTCCCAGCGCCTCGTCCCCACCCCGGACGGGCGCGGGCGGGTCGCCGCCGTGGAGATCCTCCGCATGACGGGGCGCGTGCGCGACATGATCATGGATCCCGAGCAGACCGGCCGTCTGCGCGAGGTGATTGCCGAGGGCGAGTACTACGGGATGCAGACCTTCGACCAGGCGCTGCTCGGCCATTACCAGTCCGGGCGCATCTCGATGCAGGACGCCCTCCGGGTGGCCACGAGCCCGCACGACTTCAAGCTGCTCGTCGCCTCCGAGGGTCGCCGGTCGACCTCCATGGAGGACGTCGATCAGGCGCGCAACGCCTACACCGCCGCGCCGGCGGCTCCGCCGAGCCCCGAGCCCGCCAGCTTCTAGAGCCCGGCCGCGGCCCGCCGGGGCGGCTCCGAGCCGGCCGCGCAGTCACTTCAATTCGTATAGCGTTGCGCTATTCTGGGCTCGTGGCCTCTGACGACGCTTGTCCGGTCTGTCGCACGGCCGAGATCGTGTGCGGCAAGTGGACGCTGCTCATCATCCGTGACCTGACGGCGGGACGCGCCCGCTTCTGTGAGCTCGAGCGCTCCTTGCGGGGCATCAGCCCCCGCACGCTCTCCATCCGCCTGCGTACCCTGGAGGAGGAGGGCATCGTCGCTCGAGAGACCTTCCCCGAGGTGCCTCCGCGCGTCGAGTACGCGCTGACCGAGAAGGGGCGAGCGCTTGTGCCGATCATCGACGGCATGCGCACCTACGGCTCCCGCTGGCTCCCCGCGGCCTGCATCGACGCCGACGCCGACGCCGCCACCGCGGCGCCCGAGCCGGCGGCCGCCCTCGCCTGAGGTCGCAGACCGCAACTCCGCGTGCGCGGGCAGGAGGGCAGGGCGCCGCGCCGAATCGCTCGCAGAGCCATGCGCAACCGCTCGCTGCACGGCGCGCTCCTGACCTTCGGTCGGGACGCGGCCCTTCACCTCGCCGCCGACACCGCCGCCGGAGCCGAGGTGCCCTTCGAGGTCGTCGAGGAGGCCGGCGGCGGGCGCCGCACGCCGCTCTACTGCTACCGGCCGCTCACGGCGCAGTTCATCCGGGCGCGCATAGGCCGGCTGGGGGCGCTCGAGACGTACGCGCCGGCCGTACGCGGGCTCGAGGTGCTCGACGGGCTTGAGCGCTATCTCGAGGCGCGAGGAGAGTCCGTGCGGCGGACCGCGTCGCGGCGTGAGCGCGCCGATGCCGCGCTCAGCGCGCTGCTCGGCGACGCGTTCGAAGAGAGCACCGAGTTCGAGCTGATCTCGGCGCGCTTCGATCGAGCCTACGCCGACCTGGAGGCCGTGCTCTACGCCGACCGGATCTCCACGACGGTGATCGCACCGCTCTACGGGTTGCGCCCCGACTCCCCGGAGGTCGCACTGGGCGACGGGCTCTCGCTCGTGCAGGGCGAGACGCTCTCCGACGCGCCGCCCGGAGCCGTGTGGGGCCTCGCCTCAGAGCGCGTCGTGCCCGCGACCCTCGTGCTCTTCGAGCGGGCGGGGAGGGCGGGAGCCTCGCCGCCGCTCGCCGCCGCGCGCACGCAGCTGCGGCGCCTGCTCACCGCACTGCGGCTGTTCGAGCCGGACGGGGTGGCGCTCGGCGCGGTGGCCTGGACCCGCACCGACGGCGGCCCGTGGGGGCTCGCGACGCTCGGTTCGGGAGCGGGCGTCGCGCGCCACGAAGATGCGCGTCTGACGGCTGCTCAGGAGGACGAGCTGCGCGCCTTCGTCAACCTCATCACGCGCCGCCCTCCGCCCACGCCGGAGCTCGCCTGGGCGCTGCGCCGCTTCGAGCTCGCCGGCGAGCGCGCCGAGCCGCTCGAAGCGCTGAGCGACCACCTGCTCGCCCTGCGAGCGCTGCTCGAGCCCGAAGGCCCGTCTTCCGGGCGCCTCGCCGAGCGCGTGGCGGTCCTGTGCGGGCAACCCGCGGAGCGCGCGGCGCTATCGGGCCGCGTCGCGCACGCCGCCGCGCTCGAGCGCGCCTACATCGCGGGACGCTTCCCCGCCGAACCCGAAGCCGAGGCGCTCGTGACGGAGGTCGCCGATCACGCGCGGGCGCTCCTCAGCGATGTGCTCTGCGGTCACCTCGACGCCGACTTGTGCGCCATCGCCGACGAGGAGCTGGCCGCGCCGGCGCCGGCCGGCTGAGAAACGAGGTCCGAGCGGTCAGCTCACCACGTCGGCCAGCAGCTTCTCGCGCGCAGCGTCGCTCGCGAACAGGTAGCGCTGGACCTGCAGCAGTCCCTCGATGTCGTGGACGTCGTCGTCGAGGTGGGGGACTTCGATCGTCGCGGGCGAGTCGAGCTGCTCGGCGAGCCGCGCGACGCTGTCGCGGTCGCGCACGGCGAGGACGTGGTAGTCGCGCAGGTTCTCCGCCGCCTTGGCCGCGAGCTTGGGGTCGAGCTCACCGTCGAGCGCCGCCAGCACGTCCTCCGTGCTCGCCTCGCCCAGCGCGTCGTGGTGGACGCGGTTGACGACCAGGCCGCCGAAGGGCATCTTCGCCTCGCGGAGCTTGGACCAGAAGAAGATCGCCTCGTCGACGGGCTCGCGCTCCGGGGAGGTGACGAGCAGGAACGTCGTGCGCGGGTCGCCGAGCAGCCGCTTCACCTGCTTGGCGCGTTCGCGGAAGCCGTCGACGAGGCCGCCGAGCGCGCGGAAGAACACCGAGAGGTCCTGCAGCAGGTCGATGCCGGTCACGCGCTTGAGCACCCCGAAGACCACTCCGGTGCCGCGCCCGACGATCTTCATGCCCAGGCCCGTGGGGCGCAGGAAGACCTTGAGCGCGCGCCCCTCGAAGAAATCGGTGAGCCGGTCGGGAGCGTCGAGGAAGTCGAGCGCGTTGCGCGAGGGCGGCGTGTCGAGCACGATGAGGTCGAAGCCGCCCTCGCGGTCGAGCTCGTAGAGCTTGGCGATCGCGGTGAACTCCTGGGAGCCCGCCACCGCACTCGAGAGCTCCTGGTAGATCCGGTTGGAGAGGATCTCCTCGCGCGTCGCCGCGTCGGGTGCCAGGCGGTCGATGAGCTCGTCGAAGGTGCGCTTGGCGTCGAGCATCATCGCCCACAGCTCCCCCTTCATCTCGAGGTCGTGCTCGGCAAAGCGCTCGGGTTCGACGCGCCGGGGCTCGTTGCCGAGGTCCTCGAGTCCGAGCGAGGTGGCCAGCCGCCGCGCCGGATCGATCGTCACCACCACCACCTTGAGCCCGCGGGCGGCCATGCCCATCGCGATCGCCGCCGAGGTGGTCGTCTTGCCCACGCCGCCCGAACCGGCGCAGATGCACACCCGCTTGCCCTCCAGCAGCTCGGCGACGTTCATTCGAGCTCCTCGAGGTGGGTCGAGAGGTTCTCGATGTCCTCCAGCTCGAGCTCGGGCGCAAAGACGAAGGGCAGCCGGATCGGCGGTGCGGCGGCGGCACCCGTCAGGCGCTCGAGCTGCTCGCGCTGGCGCTCCACGCGCGTGCGCTCCGAGAGCGCGGCACGCAGCGCCGCGCGGCCGAGCTTGCTCGTGCCGTTCAGGTTCTGCGCGCGAGAGGCGAGCGCGCGGCGCTCGCGTGCGTTAAAGCGCTCGGGGAAGAGCCCATTGACCACCACGCGGTCGAGCTCCACCCCGAGCTCGGAGCGCAGCGCCTCCCCGAGCGCGAGCGTCTCGGCCACCGCCATCTCCTCGGGACGGGCCACCGCGAGCACGCCGGTGAAGTCGGAATCGGAGAGGCTCGCGTGGATGGCGCGGCCCTGCTGGGCGATCGGACCGACCTTGGACAGGTCGGCGAAGGTCTTGGGTGTGCGCATGATTCCCACTCCGTGTCCGGTCGCCGGCGCGTCGAGGATCACCAGGTCATAGCGCGCGGCTCCGCGCGTGCGGCGCTCGAGCTGCGCGAGCTCCCACACCTTGCCGATTGTCAGCAGCTCGCGCATCCCGGGGGTGGCGGCGGCGAAGAGCCCGAAGGTCCGGCTCGAGGCCAGCAGGTCGCCCGCGGCGCCCGCCTTGACCTTGAGGTACTCGGCCATCGCGCGCTCGGGGGCGATGGAGATCGTCCACAGGCCGGGCGCGAGCTCCTGCTCGCGAAAGAGCGGGGCGTCGCGCTCGAAGGCGCGCGCCGCGCGGTCCTGGCTTGCGACCTCGGCGACGATCGTGCGCAGCCCGCGCCGCGCGGCGAGCATCCCCAGCGCGATCGCCACCGTCGACTTGCCCGTGCCGCCCTTGCCGGTGACGACGATCAGGCGCTTGTCGAGGAGGGAGGGCATCGGGCGCCGCTGAGGCTACCCGGGGAAGGAATCGCCATGACGCCTGCGAATAGGAGGCCCGTATGGGCCATCCCGACGCATGGAGTGAGTTGTGAGCCCCCAGGCCAAGGTCATCGCGTTCGCCAACCAGAAGGGCGGGGTCGCCAAGACCACGACGACGCTGAACCTCGGCGTGGCCTTCGCCGAGGAGGGGCACCGCGTCCTGTGCTGCGACATGGACCCGCAGGGCAACCTGACGATGTCGCAGGGCATCGACCCCGACACGCTCGAGAAGTCGATGTACGACGTACTCGTGCACCACATCTCGATTCGCGAGGTGATCCGCAAGCGCGAGGTCGACGTCGCCTGCGCCTCGATCGACCTCGCCGGCGCCGAGATCGCGATGTCGACCCAGATCGGCCGCGAGCGCTCCCTGCAGAAAGCGTTCAAGGCCGTCGGCGAGGACTACGACTTCATCTTCATCGACACGCCACCGAGCCTCGGATTGCTGACGATTAACGCGCTAACTGCGGCAAACAAGGTGATCGTCCCCGTGCAGTGCGAGTATCTCTCCATGAGGGGGCTTATCCAGCTCCAGAACACGTTGGGGATGATCCGCGAGAACCTGAACCCGGACGTCGACATCGTGGGCATCCTGCCCACGCTGGTCGATGCGCGGACGCTCCACGCCAAGGAGGCGATCGAGCTGCTCGAGGAGAACTTCGGCGACCGTGTCTTCGCTTCGCGGATCAAAAAGACGATCCGCTTCGCGGAGGCGCCCGTCAAGGGGATGTCCGTGCTCAAGTACGAGCCCGACGGCACGGCGGCCCACGCCTATCGGCAGCTCGCCAAGGAGGTCCTCGGAAATGGCAAGCGGTAAGCGCGCGAGCATGCGCGAAGGCCCCCTGGCCGCCCTCTTTCGCAAGACCGACGAGGAGAGCGAGGAGACGCCGAGCACCGAGCCGGCCGCCGTCTCGGAGCCCGCCGCGGAGCCGCCGCGGCCGCACCCGGCGCTCGAGGTCTCCCCGCCGCCGCCGGTGGCCGAGGAGGAGCCCCCGCCGCGCATCCCGTCTCCTCAGGAGCGCCTGCGCCACGCGTTCTCGGCCGAGATCCCCGACGACATCCTCGAGCGTCGCACTCCGCGCGCCCTCGACGCGGCGGGAGCGCCACGCACCGCCGCTGGGGCGCAGCTCCGCGACGCGGCGCCGGCGCCGCCCCCGACGCCCGCTCCCGCGATCGGCTCGCCCGTCCTGCGCGTGGTGGGCGTCGGCGGGGCCGGAGTCAACGCGGTCAACCGGATGGTCGAGGCCGAGGTGGAGGGCGTCGAGTTCCTCGCGATCAACACCGACCTGCAATCGCTGCAGCTCTCCGCCGCCCACACCACCCTGCACATCGGCGAGCACGTCACGCGCGGGCTCGGCTCGGGGTCGGACCCCGGCGTCGGCCACGCCGCGGCGATGGAGGAGTACGACCGGATCAAGGCCCTGCTCAAGGGCTCGGACATGATCTTCATCACCGCCGGCGCGGGCGGCGGCACGGGCACGGGTGCGGCTCCGGTCGTGGCCCGCATCGCCCGGGAGGTCGGCGCGCTCACGGTCGGGATCGTCACCAAGCCCTTCGGGTTCGAGGGCGCGCGCCGCCGCGCCCAGGCCGAAGGGGGGGTGGAGGCGCTCGCCGCCGAGGTGGACACGCTGATCGTCGTTCCCAACAACCGCCTGCTCTCCGTGCTCGATCGGGCGACGTCGATGGTCGACGCCTTCCAGGTCGCCGACGACGTGCTGCGCCAGGGCGTGCAGGGCATCTCCGACCTCGTCACCCTGCCCGGGCTGATCAACCTCGACTTCGCCGACGTGCGCACGATCATGTCCGAGGCCGGGCCGGCGCTGCTCGGCATCGGGATGGGAAGCGGAGAGCGACGGGCGATCGACGCCGCCGAGCAGGCGGTCGCCTCCCCGCTGCTCGAGACGAGCATGGAGGGCGCGCGCTCGATCCTGCTCTCGATCACCGGCGGGCGCGACCTCTCCCTGTGGGAGGTCAACGAGGCCGCCCAGACCGTCTCGGAGGCCGCGCATCCAGAGGCGAACATCATCTTCGGCGCGATGGTCGACGAGAAGCTCGACGAGCAGGTCTGGGTGACCGTGGTGGCCACGGGCTACGGGGATGGCGCCCGCCCCGCCCGCCGCGTCGAGCAGGCGCCCGCGACCCGGCCTCGGAGCGGCGAGATCCGCGAGCCGGCGGGAGAGCCGCGCGTCAGCCGCCGCGCGCCCGAGCCGCCGCGGCGGCGTGAGCGCATCGAGGTTACGGAGCTCGACATCCCCGAATTCCTTCCCCGCTCCTGATCCCGATAACCGGCGCCTGAGTTCGTCCTCGGTCGCTCGCGTGCTTGCGCACGCCACGCTCCCTGCGTCCTTCCCAGGCTTGGTTCCCGGGACCAGGAGCACCGAGCTGGTGGTTCGGTGACTCCTCCGCCGCGCGGCGTCGTGGCGGCCGGCCATCCGCTCAGTGCGGAGGCGGGGGCCGATGCGTTGCGGGCGGGGGGCAACGCGGTGGACGCCGCGCTCGGGGCGATGCTGACCTCCTTCGTCGCCGAGCCGCTGCTCACGGGGCTGGGGGCGGGCGGCTACATGCTCGTAGTGACGCCGGCGGGGGAGGCCACCCTGCTCGACTTCTTCGTCGAGGCGCCGGGCCGCGGAGCCGATGCCGCGCGCCGCGCGCCTCTGGTGCCCGTCGACGTCTCCTTCGGCGACGCGGTGCAGCGGTTCAACGTCGGCGCCGCCTCGGTCGGCGCCTACGGCGTCCCCGCCGGCGTCCATGCCGCCGCCGAGCGCTTCGGCTCGCTGCCGCTCGCCGATCTCGCCGCGCCGGCGGCCCGGCACGCGCGCCAAGGCGTGGCGGTCACCCCGGAACAGGGCTACATCTTCGAGATCCTCGCCCCGATCCTCGCCTCGACGGCGGAGGCGAGCGCCCTCCTCGCTCCCGAGGGGCGCCCGCTGCGCGCGGGCGAGCGCTGCGTCCAGCCCGAGCTCGCCGAGGCGCTCGAACGCCTCGCGCGCGACGGTCCGGCTCCATTCTACACCGGCGAGGTGGCGGACGCGGTGGTCGCGCGGCTCGCGGCCGAGGGTGGCTCGCTCACCGGCGCGGACCTTGAGGCGTATGAGGTGCTCGACCGCGCGCCCGTGCGCGTGGGCTATCGCGGCCGCGAGGTGCTCACTAACCCGCCGCCTTCGGCCGGGGGGATCCTGCTCGCCTACGCCCTGGCGGTGCTCGACTCCGCACCCGGGCCCCCGCTGCTCGCGGCGGTGATCGAGGCGATGGAGCGCGCTCAGGGGGAGCGCACCCCCGAGTTCCTCGCCGGCCTCGCGCGCCCCGACTTCCTCGAGGCGTTTCTCGCCGACCGGCTCGGCTCGACCACGCACATCTCGGTGCTCGACGCCGACGGCTGGGCGTGCAGCGTCACGTGCTCGAACGGCGCCTCCTCCGGAGTCGTGGTGCCGGGCACCGGCATCCACCTCAACAACATGATGGGGGAGGAGGACCTGAACCCCCTCGGCTTCCACCGCCACCCACCGGGCCGCCGGATGCCGAGCATGATGGCGCCGACCGTGGTCCTCGGAGAGGGCCGGCCCGAGCTCGTGCTCGGCAGCGCCGGCTCGAACCGCATCCGCTCGGCGATCCTGCAGACGATCGTCGGCGTGGTCGACCACGACCTCGCCGCCGGCCCGGCGGTAAAGCGCCCGCGCGTGCATCTCGAAGCCGGGACCCTCTACGCCGAGCCGGGAGTGCCCGAGGACGAGCTCGAGGCCTCGGGCTGGCCGCTCGCGCGCTTTCGTGCGCTCAACGTCTTCTTCGGCGGGGTCCAGGCCGCCGAGCGCGACGCGGTCACGGGGGCCTTCTCGGGTGGGGGCGACCCGCGGCGCGGCGGCGCGGCGGTGGTCGTGTAGGCGAGCGGCCGCTCAGGACCGAGACGGAGGCAGGCCCGGCTGCGACGGCTGTGCCGGAGCCGGAGCCGGAGCCGGAGCCGGCGCCGGCTCGGGCGCCGGCGCGAGCTTGGGCACCTCAGGAGCGGGAGCGCTTCGCTCGGCGTCCGAGGACCCGCCCGGCTTGACCGCGTTGAGCAGCGGCCCGATCAGGTCGATCGGGAGCGGGAAGACGATCGTCGAGTTCTGGTTGACGCCCACCTCGATCAGCGTCTGCAGGTAGCGAAGCTGGATAGAGGTCGGGTTGCGCGAGATCACGTCGGCGGCGTCGGCCAGCTTGGCGGCGGCCTGGAACTCGCCCTCGGAGTTGATGATCTTCGCGCGCCGCTCGCGCTCGGCCTCGGCCTGGCGCGCCATCGCCCGCTGCATCGAGTCCGGGATCTCGACGTCCTTGATCTCCACCGTGGAGACCTTGATGCCCCACGGCTCGGTCTGCTCGTCGATGATCTGCTGGAGGTCATCGTTCAGGCGCTCGCGCTCGGAGAGCAGCGTGTCGAGCTCGGCCTTGCCCAGGACGGAGCGCAGCGTGGTCTGGGCGATCTGGGAGGTGGCGGAGACGACGTCCTCGATCTCGACCACCGACCGGTTGGGGTCGACGACCTTGAAGTAGGTGACGGCGTTGACGCGGGCGGTGACGTTGTCGCGGGTGATGATCTCCTGCGGCGGGATGTTCAGCGTGATCGTGCGCAGGCTGGTGCGCACCATCCGGTCGATCCCCGGCACGAGGAAGATGAGCCCGGGGCCCTTCTGGTCGACCAGGCGACCGAGGCGAAAGACCACGCCTCGCTCGTACTCGCGCAGAACGCGGACGGAGGAGGACGCGAGCAGGAACCCGACGAACAGCACGGCGACGAGGACGACGATCACGGCGCTCACAGCGGTACCTCCCATTCCTCGGCGGCCCGGACCGACAGCGTCAGCCCGTTGACTCCTTCCACGACCACGGGATCGCCGCTGTGCAGCGCCCGGGCCTCCTCATCCTGCCACGCGGGCCGTGCCCGCCACAGTGCCCCTCCGACGAAGACGTGCTCGACGGGCCCCCCGGCGTCGCGCACCACGCCGATCTGTCCCACGAGGCTCTCGGGTCCCGAGCGCACCCGCACGCGGCGCGCCGCGCCGGCCTTGCGTGCGGCGAGCGCGACGAAGGCGATCGTCAGCAGGCCCACGGCCAGGCCGACGGGTACGGCGAGAGCCGCTCCGCCCGCCGCGCTCAGCGCCAGGACGAGCCCACCGGCGAGCGCGAGGGCGCCGAGCACGCCGAGCGCCCCGGCGGTGGGCAGGTGGGCCTCGGCCACCAGCAGGACGGCGCCGAGGATCGCAAGGAGGGCGCCGAGGGCGACCATGACCCTCATGCTACGCCCGCGCACCGGCGGGCTCGCCGCATCGGTCAGGATGCCCGCGTGCGTGCGCAGGCGATCACCGTCCCGATCGTCGTCGCGCTCGCCCTCCTCCTCGCCATCCTGGGGTCGGCGGCGGGCTGCGGCGGCGGCGTCCAGCCTCCCGACCTCTTCGCCCTCCAGCGCACGGGCGGCGAGGGCGCACGGGTCTCGCTGATCGTCAGCGACGGGGGAACGGTGCGCTGCAACGCCGGCTCGCCGCGGCTGCTCCCGAGCGATCTCTTCCTCGAGGCGCGCGACCTGGCGCGGGCGCTGCAGCCTGACTTCAAGCGCAACCTTCGCCTTGCCCCGGGGCCGATGTCGGTCTTCTCCTACGCGCTCCGCGGCCCCGACGGCACGATCGCCTTCAGCGACGACTCGCACGGGGTCGCCCCCGAGCTCGACCGGGCCGCGTTCTTCGCCCGGCGCGTCTCGCGCGGGGTGTGCGGCCTGCCCCGTTAGGACCGCTCGGACCCGCTCGAGCACGTCGAGTGGCGAATTGAGGACGCATGCGGTGGGTATCGACGCCGATGGAGCCAGTCGGCGGGGGACCGGCTCGTTACCCGTCACGCTCAGGAGAAGCGCACCTTGCCGTTGGACCGCGCCCGCGCCTGGGCGCGGTCCACGAAGTCCAGACGCTTGAGCGCCGCGCGCAACAGGCGCGCGACGAGACGCAGCCGCGCGTTCTCCGAGCGCAGGTCGAGCAGTCCCTGCTTCGCGTCGAGCCCGAAGTCGACGGTGGCCGCCATCTGGTAGGCGCCCATCGTCGCGACCTCATCGGCATCCGGCTCGCTGTCGGTGACCTGCTCGACGAGCTCTGAGTAGACCGCGTGGGCGAGCTCGAACGCTTCGGCGTCGAGCTCTTCGGCCCGATCGTCGAGGAACTCGACCACCCCCGCGGGGTAGGGGAGGTGCTCCTGGCGCTCGACGAGGCGAAACGGTCGGGTGCCACGGGAGAGGAGGTTGATGCGCCCGTCGTCGGTGCGCTCGATCACCTCGGCGATCTCGCACGCGCAGCCGACGGGCCGCAGCCCTTCCTCGGCCGCCCAGACGATTCCGAACTCGCCGTCGTGCTCGAGGCAGACCTCGATCATCGTCTTGTAGCGCTCCTCGAAGATGTGCAGCGGGACCGCCTCGCTGGGCAGCGCCACCAGGCCCAGGGGAAAGAGCGGGAACTCGGGCACGCGCCGATCGGCCACCGACACCGAGTCTACGCGGGCACGGGCGCGAAGATCCCTCGCGCGGCCAGGCGCGTATGACGAAACGGTGTCTTCCGTCGCCGTCGTCTGGTTCCGGCGCGATCTGCGCGTGCACGACCACCCGCCGCTGGTGCGCGCGCTCGCCGCACACGACCACGTCGTGCCCGCGTTCGTCTTCGACCGCCGTCTCATCCGTGGTCGCTTCCCCTCGCCGGGCCGGACGCAGTTCCTGCTCGAGTCGCTGGCCGAGCTCGAAGGCGCCCTGCGCGAGCGCGGCGGCCGGCTCGTCGTACGCGAAGGGCGACCGGCGCGGGAGATCGCTGCGCTGGCCGTCGAGGTCGGCGCCGAAGCGGTCTACCTGGCCAGCGACGTGTCTCCCTACGCCCGCGCGCGCGACCGCGCGGCCCGCGCCGCCCTCGAGCAGGTCGGAGTGCGCGCCGTCCCTACGCCGGGCAACTTCTGCGCCGACATCGGGAAGATCCGCACCAAGGACGGCCGCTCGTTCACCGTCTTCTCGCCGTTTCACCGCGCATGGCGAGAGGAGGAGAGACGCGCGGTGCACCGGGCGCCCGCCCAGGTGCCCATGCCCGCCGGGGTGCGGCTCGGAAGCCTGCCGCGGCTCGCCGACTTCGGGCTGGTGCCCGAGCTCTCCGAGCCGATCGCCGCGGGCGAGGCCGAGTCGCGCCGGCGCCTCGAGCGCTTCCTCGCGGGGCCGATGGAGGACTACGCCGAGCGCCATGACCACCTGGCCGGCGGCACCTCGGAGCTCTCCCCGCACATCCACTTCGGCAACGTCTCCGTGCGCGAGATCGAGGAACGGGTCGCGCGCCGGCCAGGGAAGGGTCCGCAGGCGTTCCGCCGCCAGCTCGGCTGGCGCGACTTCTACGCGCAGGTGCTCCTGCACCATCCCCAGAACGCGCGCTCCCCCCATCAGCGGCGCTACGCGGAGCTCGAGTGGGACTCGGACGAGGAGCGCCTGCGCGCCTGGCAGGAGGGACGCACGGGCTATCCGATCGTCGACGCGGCCATGCGCCAGCTACGCGGCACAGGATGGATGCACAACCGCGCACGCCTCGTGGTCGGCTCGTTCCTGACCAAGGACCTCCACCTCGACTATCGCCTCGGCGAGGCCCACTTCATGCGGTATCTGCTGTGCGGCGACGAGGCCCAGAACAACGGCAACTGGCAGTGGATCGCCTCGGTCGGGGTCGACCCGGCGCCCTACTTCCGGCGCATGTACAACCCGACGCTCCACCAGCAGCGCTTCGACCCCCAGGGCGAGTACGTGCGCCGCTGGGTGCCCGAGCTCGCGCGCGTGCCCCTCGAGCGGCTCGCCGAGCCGTGGACGATGCCCCCGGAGGAGCAGGAGGCCTGCGGCTGTGAGATCGGCCGCGACTACCCGGCGCCGATCGTCGACCACAAGCGCGAGCGCGAGCGGGCGATGGAGCGCTACCGCGCGGCGGGGGAAAAGGAGGCCTAGGTCCTCATCGCTTCCCCGCCGGCCCGAAGAACACCACGAACGACGGCCGCAGCCCGCGCCGCTCGTAGAATCGCTGCGCCCCGGCGTTCGCGTTCGCCGCGGTGAGCTTCAGCTCGCGGACGCCGAGCTCGGCGAGGCGCTCGTCGACCGCGTCCATGAGGGCGGTCCCGACGCCCCGGCCACGTTCCTCCTCCACGACGGACAGGGTCTGCAGATCGGCGAGCCGCTCCTCGCCCCATGACGCGAACCCGGCGCCCACGGTGACGAACGCGTAGCCGACGGCGCGCCCGGCGCGCCCGGCGAGAAGCACGAACGTCTCCGGCTCCTCCAGCCAGCGCTCGTACTTGGCTCGCCGTCGCCGCCACGCCTCGGCGGGGGAGCACGCCGGCGCGTCGCCGAGCTGCGGCGTGATCTCGACGTGGTAGGCCTGGAGCGCCAGCCACACCGGCTCCAGGCGCCGCAGATCCTCGCGACCGCCGGGCGTGATCCGTAGCTCCCGCTCCGGCTGACCGGCGGCCACCCCCTGCCTCAGCTCGGCTTGCGCGCGGCCACGAGGAGGTTGTAGAAGAGCGCGGGCGGCAGGCGGCGCTCGAGCAGGCGGCGGTCGACCCGCTGGAGGGTCAGGTAGCCACGGTAGGCGTACTGGCGCCAGAGCCACGGCACGTCCTCCGGCACGGCGGTCGACTCGAGCACGCGGTTGGTCCATCCGAACCAGTTCGCGAGGAGCTCCTCGCCGCGGACCCGCACCCCCTCGAAGCCCGCCTCGCGCGCCACGCGGTCGAGGTCGCCGGGCGCGAAGGCGTGGACGTCGACCGCGAACTCGAGGCCGTGGTCGCCCCCCGGGCCGTCGGCGGCGCCATTTCCGTTCGCCGATTCGTACACCCGCTCGCGCGCGCCGAGCGCGGCCCGCCACGCGGGCGCGAGCCGCTGCGCGCCGCGCTTGGGCACGCGCGCGATGCGGTCGCCGAGCGCGGAGGGCTCCCCGGCGAAGGCGAGCACCCCGCCCGGACGTAGGACACGGTGAAACTCGGAGAAGGAGCGGGCGAAGTCAGGGATGTGGTGGAGCACCGCGTGCCCGAGCACGAGGTCGAAGGAGCTCTCGGGAAAGGGCAGCTCCTCGGCGTCGACGACCGCGCCCTCGACCACGTCGGCGAGCCCGAGGGCGGCGGCGTTGGCCTCGAGGGCGGCGACCATCCCGGGCGAGATGTCGGTGCAGACCGCCTCGCGCACCGTCCCGGCCTGGAGGAGGTTCAGCGAGAAGTAGCCCGTCCCGGCGCCGATCTCGAGCGAGCGCGCGAACGGCCCGAGCCCGAGCGGCCCGAGGGCCTTGGCGAGCTTGCCGAGCACCTGCGCGCGCCCCGGGGCTCCGAAGTCGATCCCCCACTTGGAGTCGTACTCGCGAGCGGCGGCGTCGTGGTAGCGCGCGTTGACGTCGCGGATCTCCTCAGGCGTCCGGGTGGCGCTCATGGGCGGCGACACCCTACCCTCTCGCCCCGTGAGCGCCGTCTACGAGCAACGCGACCAGCCGTCCGGCGTGCCGCCGCTGCGCCTCACGGGAGAGCGCACCCTGCCCGACGTGCCCGAGGAGAACTACTGGTATCGCCGCCATCTCGCGGTCTACGAGTGGATCGGAGCTCGGGTGATCGGGCGTCGGGTGGTCGACCTCGCCTGCGGAGAGGGCTACGGCTCGGAGGTCCTCTCGCGCTCGGCGCGCTCGGTGGTCGGGGTGGACGCCAACCCCGAGGCCTACGAGCACGCCCGGCTGCGCTACCGGCGCCAGAACCTCTCCTTCGAGCGCGCGCTCGTCGAGGAGTGGAGCGAGCCGTGCGACGCCGTCGTCTTCCTGCAGACGATCGAGCACGTCCAGGATCCCGACGCGGTCTTCGCCGCCTTCGCCCGGGTGCTCGAGCCCGGCGGCGTCGCGTACGTCTCGACGCCCAACGTGCTCACGCTCGCCCCGCCCGGCGCGGAGAAGTCGGGCAACCCGTGGCACGTCAAGGAGTACCGCGCGGAGGAGTTCCGGTCGCTGTGCGCCTCGCACTTCGACGAAGTCGAGCTCCTCGGCCTCTTCCACGCGCGCAAGCTGCGCGCCCACGAGCTCGCGCTGCGGGCGGGCTGGGATGCCGTGCACGCCCGCCTCGGGATCACCAAGCCCTTCTACGACCGGTTCACGCCGGCGATCGCGGCGAGTGACTTCGCGCTCCGGCCCGCGCCGCTGCCCCGCGCGCTCGACTTCCTGGCGATCTGCCGCGTGTGAGCGCCACCGGGGCGCGCGCGCCGGGCGAGCTCGCCCTCGTCCTCCATACCCACATGCCCTACGTGGAGGGCTACGGCACCTGGCCCTCCGGCGAGGAGTGGCTGTGGGAGGCGATGGCCACGAGCTATCTGCCGCTGCTCGGCGTCCTCGCGAAGGCGCCGCTCACGCTCTCGCTCACCCCGGTGCTCGCTGACCAGCTCGAGGCGCCGGGGATCGGCGAGCGCTTCCTCGCCTTCGTGCGCGGAGTGCGCCGTCACACCCACGAGGAGGACATCGCCGGCTGCCGCGCCGGCGGGGAGCACGCGATGGCGGCCGAGCTCGAGCGCTCGCTGGCCGAGTACGAGGCCGCCGCCGCGCGCTTCGAGGAGATCGGCGGCGACCTGCTCGGAGCGCTCGCCCCCTTCGCGTCGTGGACCTCCTCGGCCACCCACGCGGTCCTGCCGCTGCTGGCGAGCGACCCGGGGGCCCGGCTCCAGATCCAGACCGGGGTGGAGTCCCACCGCCGCCGCTTCGGCGACTGGGAGGGTGGTTTCTGGCTTCCGGAGTGCGGCTACGCGTCGTGGCTCGACGAGCGCCTGGAGGAGGCCGGCGTGCGCGCGAGCTGCGTCGATCTCACCGATCACCACGGACTCGGAGCGCCCGAGCACCTGCGCCCGGTGCGCTCGGCGGCCGGACCGCTGCTCGTGCCCGTCGACCGCCAGAGCATCGAGCTCGTCTGGAGCCACGCGGGCTACCCGGCTCACGGGACCTACCGCGACTACCACCATCACACCACCCACCACCACCGCGTGTGGGGCAACGACGGCGAGCTCTACGACCGCGATGCGGCGCTCGCGCTCGCGCGCGACCATGCCGCGGACTTCGTCGCGCGCGTCCGCGAGCGCGTCGCCGGGGGCGGCCTGTGCGTCTGTGCGCTCGACACCGAGCTGCTCGGCCACTGGTGGTACGAGGGCATCGCCTGGCTCGAGGCCGTCGTGCAGGAGGCCGCGCGCCAAGGCGTTCCCCTCGCCTCGCTCGACGATGCCCTCGCTCGCCACGAGCCCGCGGCCGCGCCACCCGGCGGCCTGCCCGCGGGCACGTGGGGCGCACCGCGCGACCTCTCCACTTGGGACGGCCCCGCGGTGGCCGGGCTCGCCTGGCGCGCGCGTGCCGCCGAGCTGCGCCTCGTGCAGGCGGCGGGCGGGGGAGGAGCCGATCCGGCCGCCGCGCGCGAGCTCCTTGCCCTGCAGTCGAGCGACTGGGCGTTCATGGTCTCCCGCTCGCTGGCCGGTCCCTATCCGGTCGAGCGCTCCGACGGCCACGCGCGCGCCTTCGAGGAGGCGCTCGCGGCGGTAGGCTCCCGGCCGCCGGAGGTCCGCCACCTCGCTCCCGACCTCTCGCTCGCCCCGCTTCTCTCTCCGTGAGCCAGCGCATCCTCATCCTCTCCTGGGAGTACCCCCCGCTCATCGAGGGAGGCCTGGCCCGCCACGTTCGCAAGCTCTCCGAGCAGCTCGTCTGCGACGGGCTCGAGATCCATGTGCTCACCCGCGGCGACGAGAGCATGCTTCCCGAGGAGGAGATGGAGGGAGTGCTCGTCCACCGCGTCCGCGAACCGCGGCGCCCACGGGATCTCGGCGAGTTCGTCACGTGGATCGAGCACATGAACGCCGACATGCTCGCGGCCGGGGTGGAGCTCGGCGACCGCTTCGACTTCGACCTCGTGCATGGCCATGACTGGCTCGTCGCCGTCGCCGGCGACCATCTCGCCAACCGCTTTCGCTGCCCGCTCGTGGTGACGATCCACGCCACGGAGTACGGGCGCCACCAGGGCTGGGTGGACTCCCATCCGCAGTCCCACATCCACGGCGTCGAGCGCTGGATGGCCAACCGCGCCGAGCGGGTCATCACCTGCTCGCACTACATGCGCGGGCACGTGGCCGACATCTACGACCTCGAGGAGGAGCGCGTAACGGTGATTCCCAACGGGATCGACCCGCTCGACCTCCAGCCGGTCGACGACCTCGAGACGCTGCGCGCCCGCTTCGCCGGGCCGCAGCAGCGGCTCGTCCTGCTGGTCGGACGCCTCGTCTACGAGAAGGGCTTCCAGCTCGCCCTCGAGGCGCTGCCCGGCCTGATCGAGCGCCTCGGCGACGTGCGCTTCCTCGTCGCCGGCTCGGGCACGCACGAGAAGGAGCTCAAGGACCAGGCCGAGCAGCTCGGGCTGATGGAGCACGGAACGTTCTTGGGCTGGATCGGCGACGACGTGCTCCACTCGCTCTACCGCATCTCCGACCTGTGCGTGATCCCCTCGATCTACGAGCCGTTCGGGCTCGTGGCCCTCGAGGCGATGGCCTCTGGCTGCCCGTGCATCGTCGCCGACACCGGCGGGCTGCGCGAGGTGGTGCCCAACGACGATGTCGGGCTGCGCTTCCGCTCGCGCGACTCGGCGTCGCTCGCCGCGATGGTCGAGCGGGTGCTCACCGACGAGCCGCTGCGCGACCGGCTCGTGGCCGAGGCCAGCGAGCACGTCCTGCGCTTCGACTGGGCCGACGTGGCGCGCCAGACCGCGGAGCTCTACGCGGGGCTGTGGCGGCGCGCCGCGGTCTGAGGGCGCTACCGGCGCCGCTTACCCGTCGCGCCCCCGCACGAGCAACCGGTCGAGCGGGCCGCTCGGCATGAGGTAGGCGATCGTCAGCGCCCCGAACACGGCAAGGCTGGCAGCCGGGCTCCACAGCGCGACCACGGTGGCCGAGGCGAAGATGGGGAAGCCGAGCAGGTTCCGCCGTGTCTGGATGAGCCGCTCTCGGTCCGGGAGGTCCGGCGCGAGCAGCCGGCCGCCTCCCCGGCACGCCGCGTGCCACAGCAGGGGGAAGGCGACGGAGGCCGCGACGAACGTCGCGCCGTAGAGGATCGTCGCCGTGCGCTGGTCGGCGAACGTGCCCCGGGTTCAGCTCGTCGCCGACGACCTTGGTCGGAAACGGGATCGCCGAGATGACGAGCAGGAGAAAGAGGTTGGCCAGCACGACGCCGTGATCGCTGCGGTGGATGAGCTGGAACATCCGGTCGTGGTTCAGCCACATCGTCCCGATCACCGCAAACGAGATGAGGAAGCTCGCGTAGCTCGGCCACGCCTCGCCGAGCCGGTGCGCGAGCGAGCCCGCGCCGTCCGGCACCTTGACCTCGAGGATCAGGAGCGTGATCGCGATCGCGAAGACCCCGTCGCTGAAGGCCTCGAGGCGGTTCGTGCCGGGCTCTCGGTTCACGCGTCGTCCGCCCGCCGCAGCCGGACGGGCCCGCGCACCGTGCGCGGGTCGACGCGTCGGCCGCGCTGGCTCCACTCCACCTCTCCCGCGTCGGCGAGGCGCGTCGCCACCTCGCGCACGGGCTGCATGAGCGAGCGCCAATCCGCGTCGCTCGCGCCGAGCGCACGCGCCACCTCCGACGGGCAGATCGTCTTCCCGGGCCCGCGGCGCTCGAGCTGGGCGCGCAGCTCGCGCGCGATCTCCGCCTCGTCCACCCTCACCCCCATCGCAGCGTCCTCGGCGTCTCGCGCATCCGGATGACCCGCGCCGGCACCCCGGCGACCACCGCGTTCTCCGGCACGTCGCGAGTGACCACCGCGCTCGTGCCGAGGATCGCGTTGCTGCCCACCTCCACGCCGCGGAGCACGCACACCCCGTAGCCGATCCAGACGTTGTGGCCCACGCGCACGTCGCGCTTGTAGATCCCCTGAAGGCGGACGGGACTCTCCACGTCGACCACCCCATGGTCGAAGTCGATCAGCATCACGCGGTCGGCGAGGATGCACTCCCGCCCGATCTCGACGTGCTGGAAGGCCGAGATCGTGCATTCCTGGCCGATGACCGTCTTGGCGCCGATGCGGACCTCCCCCTCGTGCGCGCGGATCTTGCAGCCGTGGCCGATCCACGACCAACGGCCGAGCACCACCCGCGCGTCGCGGCCGATCTCGAACGACACGCCCGGCCCGACGAAGGCCAGCCCGTCGGTCACGAGCCGCCCGCGCCAGCGGAGCTTGAGCCACGCGAGCCGCAGCGCGAGGCGCGCATACTTCGCCGAGAGCATCCCGTGGCGGCGCATGAAGCGCAGCAGCACGAGCGGACCGCCGTGGCGCGGCGGCGGCTCGGCGCGCACGGCCGCGGGAACGTTCTCGATCTCGGGCGGGGCGAGCGCCGGCTCCATGGCCGAGGAGGGTAGAGGCGCGGCTCCTCGCCGCTAGCCTTCCCGACCGATGGCCGACGACCGCCCCCTCGCCGAGCGCCTTCTCGCGGGCGACAAGCGTGCGCTGGCCCGCGGCATCTCTCTCGTGGAGAACGACGACCCGGCCGGATGGGAGCTGGTCCGCGAGGTCTATGGGCACACGGGTCGCGCCGCCGTGGTCGGCTTCACCGGCGCGCCCGGTGCGGGTAAGTCCACCCTTCTCGGCGCGCTCACGAAGCTCGAGCGCGCGCGCGAGCGCACGGTCGGGGTCCTCTCGATCGACCCCTCCTCTCCGTTCACCAAGGGTGCGCTGCTCGGCGACCGGATCCGCCTGAGCGAGCACTTTCTCGATCCCGGCGTCTTCATCCGCTCGATGGCCACCCGTGGCGCGCTCGGCGGTCTCTCCGAGGCGGCGCTCCAGGCCGCGCTGCTCATGGACGCCTCGGGGCGCGAGGCGATCTACCTCGAGACCGTCGGTGTCGGCCAGGCCGAGGTCGACATCATCGACCACGCCGACACGGTCGTGCTCGTGCTCATGCCCGGCTCCGGCGACTCGATCCAGGCGCTCAAGGCGGGCGTGATGGAGATCCCCGACGTGATCGTCGTCAACAAGGCCGACCATCCGCTCACCGACACGATGGTCCGCGAGATCCGCGGCGTCCTCTCTCTCGCCCCGCAGCGCGGGTGGCGGGTGCCGATCGTCAAGACCGAGGCGTCCCGGGGTCGCGGCGTCGAGGAGCTCGCCGAGAAGCTCGCCGAGCACCGGGTGTGGATCGAGCAGGAGGGAACGCTCGGCGAGCGGCGCCGGCGCAACCTGATGAACGAGGTGATCGCCATCGCCGCCAACCGCATGCGCGCCACGCTCGTCGCCTCCCTGGAGGAGGACCCCGACGTGCAGGCGCTGCTCGACGAGGTCGTCGCGCGGCGCACCGATCCGGCCAGTGCCGCGGCGCGCATCCTCGCGCGCGGCGCCGAGCGGGTGGAGCAGACGGCGGCCGACCGAGCCGAGGCAGAGGGCTGAGGCCGGCGCTACGCCTGCTCGCTCTGTGCCTCCTTCGACTTGCCTTCTCGCTGCTCGCCCTTGGGTTGGTGGCCCCCCTCGTGAGCCTCGTCCTCGGGCTGCTCGTCGCGGGACTCTCCGTCCGCCTCGCGGGCCTCCGAGCGCGGCTGCCCCCCGTCGGACTCGGATCCGCTCTTCTCGGACTCTGACCCGCTCGTGTCGCGCGCGCTGCCGCGGTCGCGCTTCTCGTCACCGCGCTCCTCGTCGCGCTCCTTCTTCTGCTTCGCCTCTTCCTCGTCCTCTTCGTCCTCCTCGGAGACCGGCGGGGGGAAGTCCTCGGAGTCGGTGTAGATCCGCACGCGCACGGCGTGGTTGCCGTCGAACTCCCAGACCTGCGCTCCGGGCACGTCGATCTGGCCGCCCTGGCCCTCGCCCTCGAAGGCGCCGAGCACGACGACGATGTCCTCCTCCTCGGTCTGGAGGTAGTTCTTGGGCCGGAAGCCGAAGGAGGCGTAGGTGCGCCGCACCGTGCCCGCGAACTTGTCCTCGATCTGCTCGCGACCGTTCAGCGTGCCCGCCCCGGGGAAGTTGCTGCCCTTCGGGGCGACCCACTCGACGTCCTCGTGAAAGACGCTGATGAAGCGCTCCACGTCGCCCTGGCCGAACGCCTGCAGGGCCTCGCGTACCGCGGCGACGCGGCCCTCGACCTCGCTGGCCAGCGGCGGACCGCCCTTGCCGACCGCACCCTTCGCTCGATCGACCATGTCCTGGGCCCTGCCCTTGACGTCCGGCATGCGCGCTCCTCTTCTCCTCGGTTGCCTTCGCTGCCCTTACCCGCCCGGTGCCCGGTCGATGCCCTCAGGCCCCGAGCGCTCGCGCGATCACCATCTGCTGCACCTCGTCGGTGCCCTCGCCGATCGTGAGGATCTTCGCGTCGCGGTAGAAGCGGCACACCGGGTACTCCTCGATGTAGCCGTAGCCGCCGTGGATCTGCACGGCCTCCTCGGCGGCCCGCACGGCGAGGCGACCCGTCTTCAGCTTGGCCTGCGCCGCGGTCAGGGAGAAGTCGCGCCCCTGGTCCTTCTCCCACGCCGCCCGGTAGGTGAGCAGGCGGGCCGCCTCGATCTCCGTGGCGATGTCCGCGAGCTTGGCCTGGATGGTCTGGAACTTCGAGATCGGACGCCCGAAGGCGCGGCGCTCACGCGCGTAGGCGAGCGCCTGGTCGAGCGCCCCCTGCGCGAGGCCGACGCCCATCGCCGCCACCCCGATCCGTCCGATGTCGAGGATGTGCAGGAACTGCTTGAACCCCTGACCGCGCGGTCCGACGAGGTTCGCCTCGGGCACGCGGCAGTCCGTGAAGGTGAGCGGCCGGGTGTCCGACGCGTTCCAGCCCATCTTGCGGTAGGGCTCGCCCTGCTCGTAGCCCGCGGTGCCGTTGGGGACGAGGAGGTTGGAGATCTCCTTGCCCGAGCCGTTCTCACCGCGGCCGGTGACCGCGGTGATCACCACGTGCCCCGAGATCTCGGTGCCCGCGTTGGTGATGAACTGCTTGGCGCCGTTGATCACCCACTCGCCGTCGCGGAGCTCGGCGCGCGTCTGCGTGTTGCCCGCGTCGGAGCCGGCCTCGGGCTCGGTGAGCCCGAAGGCCCCGAGCTTCTCGCCCGCGCAGAGCGCCGGCATCCACTCCCGCTTGAGCTCCTCGGAGCCGAAGAGCCAGATCGGCTGGGTGCCGAGCGAGGTGTGCGCGCACAGCGTGATCGCCACCGAGGAGTCGACCCGCGTGAGCTCCTCGACCGCGATCGCGTAGGCCAGCGAGTCCCCTCCTCCTCCGCCGTACTCCTCGGGAAAGGGGATGCCCATGAGCCCGAGCCGGCCGAGCTGGCCCACGATGTCGTAGGGAAAGGACTTCGTGCGGTCGAGCTCCTCGGCGACGGGCGCCACCTCGCCTTGAGCGAAGTCGCGCACGGTCGAGCGGATGAGCCGGTGGTCGTCGGAGAGGTCGAAGTTCATGGGCCCCATTCTCCCAATCGGCGAGTCGGGCGTAAGGTGAGGGCTGTGCCCGACGTGCTCAGCGAGGTCAACGCGCTGCACCGCGAGCTCCAGCCCCTGGAGGACCGGGCGCGCGCGCTGGCGGAGCGCATGGACCCCGAGGATCCGCGACACGGAGCCGTCGCGGAGCTCGCGCGCACCGTGGGCGCGGCCGGCGAGCAGGCCTTCGCGCTCGGCAACGCGCAGGATCCGACGGGCTAGCCGCCGGCCGCCGCCCCTGCTGCGAGCTCCACGAGCAGCGGCACGCCGAAGCCGTTGCCGCCCTTGCTCGCGTAGCGCCGGCCGCGCTCCCAGGCCACGCCCGCGATGTCCACGTGCGCCCAGGGCGTCTCGCCCACGAAGCGTCGCAGGAACTCCGCGGCGGTCACGGACTGGGCCTTGCGCGCCTCCGTGGCGTTGACGAGGTCGGCGTACTGGCCCTTGACCATGTCCGCGTACTCCGCGTGCAGCGGCATTCGCCACAGCGCGTCGCCGCTCTGCTCGGAGGCGGCGAGCAGCGCCGCGGCCCACGCTTCGTCGTTGGCCATCAGGCCCGCGTAGGTCGAGCCGAGCGCGAAGATGATCGCCCCGGTGAGCGTGGCGAGGTCGACGATGCGCGCCGCGCCCTGCTCCACCGCGTAGGCCAGGCAGTCGGCGAGGACGAGCCGGCCCTCGGCGTCGGTGTTGTTGACCTCGATCGAGAGTCCGTTGGAGGCGCGCACGATGTCCCCCGGCTTCATCGAGCGCCCGCTGGGCAGGTTCTCCGTGGCGCCGATGACCGCGAGGATCCGTACGGGCAGCTCGAGCTCGGCGACGGCGCCGGTCGCCTCGAGCACGGCGGCGCCCCCGGACATGTCGAACTTCATCTCCTGCATCTTCGCCGCCGGCTTGATCGAGATCCCGCCCGAGTCGAAGGTCACCGCCTTGCCCACGAACCCGAGAACCTCGCCCGTGGCGCCCGCCGGCTCGTGGCGCAGGACGATCAGCCGCGGCTCCTCGTAGCTTCCCTGAGCCACCGCCGCGAAGGCGCCCATCCCGCGCGCGAGGAGCTCCTCGCGGCCGAGCACCTCGATGCTCAGCGCCGAGTGCTCGCCGGCCAGCTCGCGCGCGCGCTCGGCGAGTCGCGTGGGGGTGAGCTCGTTGGCGGGAGCGTTCTGAAGATCGCGCGCGCGGTTCTGGGCGCGGGCGATCACCTCCGCGCGCTTCACCGCCGCTCCCACGTCGTGGTGGGCGCTCAGCAGCAGCGCCTCGACGCCGCGTTCGTCCTCCGCGGAGGCTTGCTTGTAGCGCTCGAAGCGGTAGGCATGGAGCAGCGTGCCCTGCACCAGGGCACCGACCACTCCGTCGTCGACCTTGTGCGGAACCTCCCAGCACAGGACGCGTGCGCCGAGCTCGCGGGCGCGCCCGTGAGCGGCGGCCGCGGTGACACGGGCCCGCTCGGCGTCAAGGCCTTCGCGGTCCCCGAGGCCGACGAGGATGAAGCGCCGCCCCTCCGCGTGGGTAACCGCGAGGTTGCCCGCCGCGGTGCGCGCCTCGCCCGAGTCGAGCAGAGCCTGCAGCTCTCCACCGGTAAGGTCGTGGGGGACGCCTTCCTCGGCTACGAGCCCGACGACGATCGTGTCGGCGCCGGTCTCCAGCGGGGCTTGGGTGCTGGCCTCGACGTTCACCGCGCGCACACTACCCGCGCGGTGAGCCACCGCGCGGGTACCATCGGGGCCCCGGCATCCGACGAAGGACGGCGAACCTCCCCATGCCCAAGACCGTGATCCTCTCCGCCGCCCGCACCCCGATCGGCAAGCTTGGAGGCGGGCTCTCCTCTTTGGACGCCACCGAGCTCGGGGCCAAGGCCATCGAGTGCGCGCTCGAGCGCGCCGACCTCGACCCGGAGCGGGTGCAGCACGTGGTCATGGGCCAGGTCCTCCAGGCCGGCCAGGGGCAGATCCCCTCTCGCCAGGCCCAGATCAAGGCCGGCGTGCCCAAGGAGGTCCCCTCCGAGACGATAAACAAGGTCTGCGCCTCGGGCATGCGCGCCGCCGGCATCCTCGACGCCGCCATCCGCGCCGGCGACCTCGACGTCGCGGTGGCGGGCGGCATGGAGTCGATGTCCCAGGCGCCCTACCTGCTGCCCAACGCGCGCTTCGGCTTTCGGATGGGCGACGTCAAGGCGCTCGACGCGATGACCCACGACGGGCTCACGAATCCCTTCACCGGCAAGGAGATGGCACCCGAGGCCTCCGAGGTCGCCTCCGAGCTCGAGATGACCCGGCCGGACATGGACCGCTGGGCGCTCCGCTCCCACGAGCGCTGGGCCAAGGCCACCGACGAGGGCCACCTGACCGAGGAGATCATCCCGATCACGGTCAAGGGCAAGAAGGGGGAGACCACCGTCGCCGAGGACGAGTCCCCGCGGCGCGACGCGAGCCTCGAGTCGCTGGCCAAGCTCAAGCCGATCGGTTCGCCCGAGGGCACCCACACGGCCGGTAACTCGCCCGGGGTCAACGACGGCGCCGGGGCGCTCGTGCTCGCTTCGAGCGAGTGGGCCAAGCAGAACAACAAGACGGTGCTGGCCACCATCCTCGCCCAGGGGCAGGTCGCCGACGACTTCGCCTACCTCGCCCGCACGCCTGCGAGCGCCGCGCAGGCGGCGCTCGAGAAGCTCGGCCTCTCGCCCGAGGACGTCGACCTGTGGGAGATCAACGAGGCGTTCGCCTCCGTCGCCCTCAACTCGATCCGCATGCTGGGGATCGACGAGGACAAGGTCAACGTCAACGGCGGCGCGGTCGCGATCGGCCACCCGATCGGGGCCTCGGGCGCGCGGATCATGGGCACGCTGGTGCACGAGCTGCGCCGTCGCGGCGGCGGGGTGGGCTGCGCCGCGATCTGCTCGGGCGGGGGCCAGGGCGACGCGGTGATCCTCGAAGTCAACGGTGGCTAGCAACGGCGCATCCGGCCCCCTGGGGGCCGCCTTCTTCGACCTCGACCGCACGCTCATGGCCGGCTCCTCGGCCTACGAGTTCGGGCGCGCGGCCTACCGCGCGGGGCTGATGTCGCGCCGCCGGCTGGCCTCCGACGCGCTGGCCAACCTGCGCTTTCGCCTGCACGGCTCGACCGACGAGGCCACGGACGAGCTGCGCGACCGGATCGGGGGAGCGATTCGGGGCGTGCGCGTGCGCGAGCTCCGCCGGCTCGCGCCCGACGTGCTGGCCGGCGTGCTTCCCCGCGTCTATCCCGAGATGCTCAAGGTCGCCTACGAGCACCAGGACGCCGGCCGGCGGGTCTACATCTGCACGGCCGCCGCTCAGGAGATGGCCGAGCTGCTCGCCCACGTCCTCAGCTTCGACGGGGGCGTCGGGTTTCGTTCCGAGGTCCGCGACGGGGCCTACACCGGGCGCCCCGACGGACCGTTCACCTACCGGGAGGGCAAGGCGGAGGCGATCCGCGAGCTCGCCTCGCGCGAGGGGATCGACCTGGGGGAGAGCTACGCGTACTCGGACTCGGAGTCCGACCTGCCCATGCTGCGGGCGGTGGGCCATCCCGTGGTGGTCAACCCCGACCGCGAGCTCGAGCGGATCGCACGCGAGGAGAGCTGGCCGTCCCTGCGCTTCGAGCGGCTGCGCACGAAGCTCCGCGTCGCGGCGACCGCCTTGGTGGCCACCGCCCTGGGTGGCGCGGGCTCGGTGGTGCTCGTTCGCCGCCGGCGCGCCGCGCGGTTCGCGCTCCCGCTCATCGGATGAGCGCGCTCGCTCCTTCGACGAGCTGGGAGCTCACCGACGAGCAGCAGGACATACGCGCGCTCGCGCGGCGCTTCGCCGACGAGGTGGTGGCGCCCGGGGCCGCGGCGTGGGATCGCGAGCACTTCTTTCCCAAGGAGGTCTTCGCGCAGCTCGGCGAGCTCGGGCTCATGGGGACCTGCGTGCCCGCCGAGCTCGGGGGCGCGGGCGCCGACTTCCTCGCCTACGTCCTCGTGCTCGAGGAGCTCTCGCGCGCCGACGCGGGCGTCGGGGTCACCGTCGCCGTGCACACGAGCGCGGGCACGCTGCCGCTGATCGCCCACGGCAGCCCCGAGCAGGCCGAGCGGCTCGTACCGCCGCTCGCCCAGGGCCACGAGCTCGCGGCCTTCGCCCTCACCGAGGCCGAGGCAGGGTCGGACGCCGCCGCACTGCGCACCCGATGCTCGGGCGGGCGCCTCTCGGGCGCCAAGCAGTGGATCACCAACGGCTCGCACGCCCACGTCTTCACCGTCTTCGCGCGCGACGAGGACGAGGACGACGGGCGGGTCAGCGCCTACGTCGCCCGTCGCGGCGCCGAGGGGTTCCGCCTCGCCGGGGAGGCCGACAAGCTCGGCCTGCACTCGGCCTCCACGGTCGACCTCGAGTTCGAGGAGACGCCGGTGGAGCGACTCGGGCCGCCCGGCGCGGGCATGCGCATCGCGCTCTCCACGCTCGACGGCGGGAGGATCGGGATCGCCGCCCAGGCGGTGGGGATCGCCCAGGCCGCGCTCGAGATGGCCACGAGCTACGCGCGTGAGCGCCGCGCGTTCGGCCGGCCGATCGGGGGCTTTCAGGCCATCCAGCAGAAGCTTGCGGACATGCAGACCGAGATCGAGGCCGCCCGCGCGCTGACCTGGCGCGCCGCCCGCCTGCGCGCCGCCGGCCGGCCCCACGCCGTCGAGGGCGCGCAGGCCAAGCTCTTCGCCTCCCGCGTCGCCCGTCACCAGACCGGCGAGGCGATCCAGGTGCTCGGGGGCTATGGCTACATGAAGGACTTCCCCGCCGAGCGCTACTACCGCGACGCCAAGGTCACCGAGCTCTACGAGGGCACGAGCGAGATCCAGCGCCTGGTGATCGCCCGGGCGCTGCTCGGCGAGGCGGCGCGGTGAGCTTCGCCATCGGCCTCACCGCCGCCCTGCTCGCCTCGATCTGCTTCAACCTGGGGATCGTCGTGCAGGCCCTCGACGCCCGCGAGGCCCCGCGGGAGGAGGGCATGCGTCTGACGCTGATAACGCGGCTGCTGCGCCGCCGGCGCTGGCTGCTCGGGCTCTTCATCGGCTTTCTCGGGTTCCCCCTGCAGATCCTGGCCTTCGCCGACGCGCCGTTCGTGATCGTCCAGCCCGCGCTCGCGGTCGGGCTCCTGCTCCTCCTCGCGCTCGGAGTGCGGATGCTCGGCGAGCGCGTCGGGCCGGCGGAGATCGCCGGCGTGGTCGCCATCACCGCGGGCATCGGGCTGCTCGCCTGGGGCGCCCCCGATCACACCGAGCAGCACCGCTCGGCGCTCGACGTCGCCTCGGTGATGGCCGTCCTCATCGCGCTGACCCTCGTCCCCTACCTGGCTCGCGGGCGCCTGCGCGAGGCGGCGATGCCGATCATCCTCTCCTCGGGCCTCGGCTTCGCGGCCGGCAACATCGCCTCGAAGCTCCTCTCCGACAACGTCAACGGCCGGCACTGGCTCCCCGCCGCGCTGTGGCTCGGGCTGATCGCGCTGACCGGCCTCTTCGCGATCCTCGGCGAGATGACCTCGCTGCAGCGCGCGCCGGCCACCCGCGCGGTGCCGATCGCGTTCGGGATCCAGACGTTCCTCCCCATCCTCCTCGAGCCGCTCTTCCTGCGCGAGAGCTTCGACTCCGCCGACTTCTCGGGCATCCCGATCGTCCTCGGCATGCTGCTCATGCTCTTCGGGATCCTCGCCGTGGCGCGCACGCGCGCGGTGAGCGCCCTCGCCGCGGGCGACCTCACGGGGGCGCTCCACGGCGAGCGCTCCTAGACTGCGCCGATGGCCACCCCCGCCCAGCAGACCCCGCTCGAGGGCTGGCAGGAGGCCTTCGCCCGCACGCCCGAGCGCGACGAGCCGTTCTCCACGATCAGCGGCGAGCCGATTGAGCCGCTCTACACCGAGGCCGACCTGCCCGCCGACCCGGCGGCGGCGATCGGGCTGCCCGGCGAGTATCCGTTCACCCGCGGCGTCTACCCCTCGATGTACCGCGGGCGGCTGTGGACCATGCGCCAGTTCGCGGGCTTTGGCACCTCGGAGGAGACCAACGAGCGCTTTCACTACCTGCTCGAGCACGGGCAGACGGGGCTCTCCACGGCGTTCGACATGCCGAGCCTGATGGGCCACGACTCAGACCACCCCAAGGCCTTGGGCGAGGTCGGCCGCGAGGGGGTGGCGATCGACACCCTCGACGACATGCAGACCCTCTTCGGCGGGATCGACCTCGGCGAGGTCTCGGTCTCCATGACGATCAACGCCCCCGCGGCGATCATGCTCGCCTTCTACGTGGTGGCGGCGGAGGAGAAGGGGATCGGCCCCGAGCGCCTGGCGGGCACGATCCAGACCGACATCCTCAAGGAGTACATCGCCCAGAAGGAGTGGTGCTTCCCCGTCGACCCGGCCATGCGCCTGGTCACCGACATGATCGAGTGGTGCGCGGGCCACATGCCGCGCTGGCACCCGGTCTCGATCTCGGGCTACCACATCCGCGAGGCGGGATCGACCGCCGCCCAGGAGCTCGCCTTCACGCTCAAGGACGGCCTCACCTACGTCGAGGAGGCGGTCGCCCGCGGGCTCGACGTGGACGACTTCGCGCCCCGCCTCTCCTTCTTCTTCAACGCCCACCTCGACTTCTTCGAGGAGATCGCCAAGTACCGCGCCGCGCGCCGGATCTGGGCGCGCGAGCTGCGCGAGAGCTTCGGAGCGCAGGATCAGCGCTCGTGGCTCATGCGCTTCCACACCCAGACCGCGGGCGTCTCGCTGACCGCCCAGCAGCCGCTCGTCAACATCGTGCGCACCTCCATCGAGGCGCTCGCCGGCGTGCTCGGCGGCACCCAGTCGCTGCACACGAACTCCTACGACGAGGCGCTCGCGCTGCCCACCGAGGAGGCCGTTCGCGTCGCGCTGCGCACCCAGCAGGTGATCGCCCACGAGACCGGAGTGACCAACACGATCGACCCGCTCGGCGGCGCGTACTTCGTGGAGGCGCTCACCGACCGTCTGGAGGCCCAGGCCCGGGAGTACTTCGCCAAGATCGACGAGCTCGGGGGCATGGTCGAGGCGGTCAAGCGCGGCTTCCCCCAACGAGAGATCGCCGACGCCGCGTTTCGCTACCAGTGCGAGGTCGAGTCGGGCGCGCGCAAGGTGGTGGGAGTCAACGCTCACACGGTGAGCGACGAGGAGCCGATCAAGACCCACCGGCTCGACCCCGAGCTCGAGCGCAAGCAGCTCGGGCGCGTGGAAGCGGTGCGCTCCCGACGGGACGCGACGCGCGTGCAGCAGACGCTCAGCGCGCTCAAGGCGAGCGCGGCCCAGGAGGAGAGCAACCTGATGCCGGGCCTGCTCGACGCCGCGCGCGCCCACGCCACCGAGGGCGAGATCGTCGAGGCTCTGCAGGAGGTCTTCGGCACCTACACGGAGACCCCGGTGTTCTAAAGGAGCCGCGCGCCGGCCGGCGAACCCGAGGGTCCGCCGGCCGATGACACTGCGCGGGAGCGGCTGGCTAGCCCTTGATGAGGGGCTTGATGGCCGCGAGTACCGTCGACTTGCCGAGCGCCTTGTCGAAGGCGTCCGGCGCGGGAGCTGACCCGTTGAGCAGACGGATGGCCGCCGCGTGGCGAGCCTCGATCTGCACGATGCTCCCCGCCGCGGCGAGGACCTTCGGCATCTGGATCATCGGACCCGCGCCGTTGTAGGCACCGACCCCGGTGTCCTCGAGCGTCTGGGCGAGCTTCAGGAAGCTCGACTGGCTGCTCACGGGGAAGGAGAACTTCGGCTTCTTCGCCGGCTTCCCGCCGCCGCCCTTGATCGCCTGCGTCAGCGCGGCGACGTGCTGGGCCTCCTGCTCGCCGAACAGCGTGGCGAGCTTCTTCGCCTCGCCCGAGAGGCCGACCTTCTTCGAGGCGCGCTTGTAGAAGTCCGTCTCGAGGTACTCGAGGGTCAGGGCGAAGTTGAGGATGCCGATGTCACCCCCGCCGCTCTGAGCCAGGGCGTTCGAGACGAACGGCGCCACCGCGCCGGCCCCGTAGGCCGCCGAGGCGGCCAGCGCCCCCTTGATGATGAAGGACGACCGAGTCATCCCGTGGATCTCCACGCCGGCGAGTTCCGGCGAGGCGAGCTTGGTGTTAGCCATGTGAATGGTTTCCTTTCTCGCTTAAGCCGGGATCAGCCGACGATGAACGGCTTGACGGCCGCGAGGACGGTCTGCATGTCGGCGCCCTTCGCGAACGCGCCCTCGGGCGTGATCGACTTGCCGAGCAGCGTGTTCAGCACCGCCGCGTGACGTGCCTCGACGGAGTGGATGGAGAGGGCCGCGGCCAGGATCTCCTTGTTCTTGATGTTGCCGGCCTGGCCGAGGTAGGCGGACGCGCCGAGGTTCTCCACGGTGGCCGCGAGCTTCAGGACCGCCGAGGCGCTCTTGAGCGGGAACTTGGCCTTCGGCTTCGCCGCCGGCTTGCCGCCGAGCTTCTGCACGGCTCCCTTGAGCGCCGTGACGTGGCTCGCCTCCTGCTCGCCGAACATCTTGATCGTCGGGACGTTCTTGTTGCCCTTGAACAGCCCGCTCGCGATGACCTTCTTGTAGAAGTCGGTCTCGAGGTACTCGAGCGTGAGGGCGTAGTTGACGATCGCGATGTCGCCCTTCATCCCGCTCGAGCTCGATGAGCTCGGGGGGGGAGACGACGACGGCGGCGGCGACGAGGACTGGCTGCTGCTCCCGCCACTGCTCTTCTTGCTGCTGCCACACGCGGCGATGAACACGCCGAGCGAGGCGGCAGCACCGCTGCCGGCCATCTTCAGGAACTTCTTGCGGGCGACGTCGTCGATGGCAAGCTCCTCCACCGCGCTGCGCTGGGGCGGCTCTTCTTCGAGCACAGGGTGCTTCACGGCTGTACCTCCACTGATGGGGTCAAAGACGGGTCGAGTGTCGTCGCCGGTGACCCGGGCGGAACCCTCGCCTACTGTGGGATGTTCGCAGGGAATTCGGCGGACGGATCATTCGACCTGCGTTAGGGTTGCTCGATCATGGCCTCCTCCTCCGAGAAGAAGATCCGGGTCGTCGTCGCCAAGCCCGGCCTCGACGGCCACGATCGCGGCGCGAAGATCATCGCGCGCGCCCTGCGCGACGCGGGCATGGAGGTGATCTACACGGGGCTGCACCAGACCCCGGAGCAGATCGTGGAGACCGTGATCCAGGAGGACGCCCACGCGGTGGGACTCTCCATCCTCTCGGGCGCGCACATGACGCTCGTCCCCCGCGTGGTCAAGCTTCTGAACGAGCAGGGGGTGGACGACGTGGTGGTCACGGTGGGGGGCACCATCCCCGCCGACGACATCCCCGAGCTCAAGAGCCTGGGCGTCGCCGAGGTGTTCACGCCCGGAGCGCCGACGCAGGCGATCATCGACTTCATCCGCGGCGCGGTCCCCGCCTGAGCGCCGTTCCCCCGAGCCTGGCGGGCTTTGGGCCCTGGATCGCCCTCGGCCGATTGACTCGTCAGTCAACTGGTTAGAATCGCGCCGAACACCCGTTTGCTTCGTCCAGAGGAGGCACCTGAGTTGAAGATTTGCGTTCTGGTCAAAGAGGTGCCAGACGCCGCGGTGGAGAAGCGCATCAACCCCTCCACGGGGAAGATGGACCGCAGCGGCGAGAAGAACCTGAACCCCTATGACACGCATGCCATCGAGGCGGCCATGCAGGTCAAGGAGGGCGGTGCGATCGCGGTCGACGAGATCGTGGCCGTGACGATGGGCCCCGACAGCGCGCTGCGCGCGCTCCACAAGGCAGTCTCGCTCGGCGCCGATCGCTCCGTGCACCTCTCCGACGAGGCGCTCGCGGGCTCTGACGTCGCCGCCACGGGCTACGCGCTGGCCAAGGCCCTCGAGAAGGAGCAGCCCGACCTCGTGCTGCTCGGCCAGCAGTCCGACGACGGCGAGTGCTACACGATCGGCGCCGTGGTCGCCGACCACCTGCGCATGCCCTCGCTCACCCAGGTCATCAAGATGGACGTCGAGGAGGGCAGGCTCCGGTGCGAGCGCCAGGCGGAGTACGGCTACGACACCGTCTCGATCGAGCTCCCCGCGGTCATCTCCGTGGGCGACGCGATCAACGAGCCCCGCTACCCGTCGCTCAAGGCGATCATGGGCGCTAAGAAGAAGCCGCTCGAGAAGCTCGGCATCGCCGAGGCCGGGATCGACGCCGCGCAGATCGGGGCCGAGGGCTCCCGCGTCGACTGCGGCGACTTCCACGATCCGCCCGCCAAGGCCGGCGGCGAGATCATCGAGGACGAGGACACGAACGAGACGGTCGAGAAGATCGTCGCCTGGCTGGATGAAAGGAAGCTGATCGCCTGATGCCCGACATCCTGGTCTACGCGCTCCATTACGAGGGTGCGTTCAACAAGAACTCGCTCGGGGCCGTCTCCGAGGCCGCGAAGCTGGCCGGCGAGATCGGCGGCGAGGCGCACGCGGTCGTGCTCGGCAGTCCCGACCTCACCGACGAGCTGTGCGCGACGCTCGGCTCCTACGGCGCCAAGAAGGTCTTCCGCGCCGAGGGGCCGGAGGGTCTCGCGCAGCCCATCGTCGACGCGATGGCCAAGGTCATCGACGACCACGGCCACTCCTACGCGCTCTTCGGCGGCGGCCTCCTCGGCTTCGAGATCGGCGCCGGCCTCGCGGCCCGCAAGCACGCCGGGGTGACCATGGAGGTCACCGAGGTCAAGGCCGAGGGCGGCAGGCTCGTCGCCGAGCGCCCGATCCTCGGCGACTCGAAGATCTCGCGCTCGAACTACAAGGGCGACCTCGGGATCATCATCGGTCGCATCAACGCGTTCGAGGCCGTGCAGTCCGGTGCCGGCGCGGCGGAGGTCGTCTCCGTCGACGTGGAGTACTCCCCCTGGTCGACCAAGGCGAGCATGGTCCAGCGCGGCGAGCAGCGCGGCGCCGACGTGAACATCGAGGACGCGGGCGTGCTCGTGGCCGGCGGGCGTGGCCTCGGCAAGCCCGAGGGCTTCGAGCTCTGCGAAGAGCTCGCCGGGGCGCTCGGCGGCGCGGTCGCCGCCACCCGCGCGGTGGTCGACGCGGGCTGGTACCCCTACGCCGCGCAGATCGGGCAGACGGGCAAGACCGTCGCGCCGAAGCTCTACCTGGCCGCCGGCATCTCCGGGGCGATCCAGCACAAGGTCGGGATGCAGGCCTCGGAGAACATCGTGGCGATCAACAAGGACTCGAACGCCCCGATCTTCGAGTTCTCCGACCTCGGAATCGTCGGCGACCTCAACAAGATCCTGCCCAAGCTCACCGAGGCCGTGAAGGCCAAGAAGGGGGGCTAGCGCCCATGCCCTCGCGCAACGGACACGCAGAGGTCGCGCCCATCGAGTTTCCGCCTCCCGTCGATTCGCGCGCGGAGTTCATCAAGCGCGGGCTCGACGAGGAGGAGGAGCCGATCGAGGTCGGCGTGGCCATCGTCGGAGGCGGGACGGCCGGCTTGGCCTGCGCCAACCGCCTGCTCCAGCTCCTGGCGGACGACCCCGAGACGATGGAGAAGCTCGGCGAGGTGCCCGTGGCGGTGATCGAGAAGGCCAAGACCTGCGGCGCCCACAACCTCTCGGGTGCCGTCATGCGGCCCGGTGCCCTGCAGGACCTCTTCCCCCATTTCTCGCGCGAAGACTGGCGCAAGGAGGGCTTCGCCTTCGGCGAGGTCACCAAGGAGTCGGTCTACCTCATGCCCAGCGGCAAGGCGAAGGTCAAGATCCCGACGCCTCCTCCGTTCAAGAACCACGGCAACGAGGTGGTGTCGGTCGCCGGCCTTGCCCGCTTCCAGCAGCGCCAGGCCGAGGAGGGTGGCGCCTACGTCCTCACGGAGACCTCGGCGACGCAGCTCATCGTCGAGGAGGGACGCGTGGTCGGAGTGCGCTCGGGCGACAAGGGCCGCGGCAAGGACGGCGCCCCGCTCGGCAACTTCGAGCCGGGCACCGACATCAAGGCCCAGGCCACCGTGCTGGCGGAGGGGTGCTGGGGCCACCTGACCGGAGCGGCGATCAAGGAGTTCGACCTCGGCGAGGGCCGCGAGCCGCAGGTGTGGGAGCTCGGCGTCAAGGAGGTCTGGAAGGTCGCCAAGCCGCTTGACCGCATCATCCACACGATCGGCCCGTGGCCGCTCAAGCTCTCGCCGAAGTACGCGCAGATCGGCGGCACATGGATCTACCCGATGAAGGACGAGAAGACGGGGGAGGACCTCGTCTCGATCGGCTTCGTGATCGACCTCGAGTACGCCGACGCCACCACCTCGGCCCACGACCTGCTCCAGCTCTTCAAGACCCACCCCCTCGTGCGCGACATCCTCGAGGGCGGCGAGCGCGTGGGGTGGGGAGCCAAGGCGCTTCCCGCCGGCGGCTACTGGTCGATGCCCAAGCTCACCATGCCCGGCGCGCTGCTCGTCGGCGACTCGGGCGGCATGGTCGACACGGTCGCCCTCAAGGGCGTCCACCACTCGGTGCGCTCGGGCATCCTCGCCGCCGAGGCGATCTACGCCTCGCTCAAGGGCGGCGGAAGCGATCTCTCCTCCTACGAGGAGGCGATCGAGGAGTCCTCGGTGGGCAAGGAGCTCTACGAGGTGCGCAACACGCGCCAGCCCTTCCAGAAGGGCTTCCTCCAGGGAGGCCCGCTCGTCAACCTGATGATCGCCACGAAGGGCCGGTTCCCGGGCGGGCGCTGGTCGTGGCACCGCAACGACGCCAAGCCGGTGTTCGTGGGCAACACGAAGGACTCCTATCCCAAGCCCGACGGCAAGTACATCTTCGACAAGCTCTCCTCGGTGTTCATCACGGGCAACGCGACCCGCGACGACGCGCCCAACCACATCCGCGTACAGAAGAGCGTTCCGCGTGAGGTCGCGGAGACATGGAAGTGGATGTGCCCGGCCGGCGTGTACGAGATCCCCGAGGACGCGCCGGAGGATGGCCGGGTGGACGTGATCGTCAACTACACGAACTGCGTGCAGTGCGGGGCGATCACGGCCAAGGGCGGTCGTCTGACCACGCCCGAGGGCGGCGACGGGCCTCTGTACACCAACACGTGAAGGCGCGCCGGCTAAAACAGACGCGCACGCGCGGTGCACGGCGCGTGCGCGTGCGCGTGCGCGCACGCGCGGTGCACGGCGCGCAACTTCCGCCGCTCCGCGCCTGTTAACCAGTCGTGATCAAGCGGACTCTCCCCCTGCTCCTCGTCGTGCTCGCCACCGCCGTCGCGGCATCGGCCGCGACCGTGGCGAGCGCTTCCTCGGCGCCGACGTACTCCGCGCGGCTCTCGGGCTGCTTTCGCTCGCTCGATCCCTCGCGGCGGGCCGTCGACGTGGACGCCGCGATGTACGCGCGCGTGCCGGGCACCCGCGGCATGGCGATCCGGGTCGAGCTCTTCGAGCGCCGAGCGGGAGACACGCGCTTTCGCCGGCTCCCGCGCGATGCCCGCGGCAAGCTGACCACCTGGCATGCCTACCCGCATTCGGTGGCCAACCCGGAGACGCTCTTCGAGTACAGCCTCGACGTCTCACTCGAGCGGCGCACCGTGCCCGCGGTCTATCGCTTCCGTGTGGGCTTTCGTTGGTACGGGCGCCACGGTCGGTTGCTGAGGCAGCGCTTCCAGACGACCGGAAACTGCCTTCAGCCTGACATGCGCCCTGACCTGCGCGTGCGCTCGATCACGGTCGTGCCGCCGCGCACGGCCGGCGGTTCCACGCGCTACGAGGCGGTCATCCGCAACGCCGGGCTCTCGCGGACGAGCTCCTTCAATGCTCTGCTGCAGTCGGGCGGGATGACCGTTCCCGGCCAGACGCGTACGCTCGCGGGCGGCCTCGGCCCCGGGGCGACGGTCACGGTTTCCTTCTCGGGGCCGGCGTGCGCGGCGGACGCCGCGCCCGTGGTGGTTCTCGACCCCGACAACCGGGTGGACGAGCGCGACGAGAAGAACAACAGCCGCGCGGCGATCTGCCCCTAGCGGACGAGCGAAGGCGGGGCGCCCGGCACGGTGCCTGCTCTCTGCCCGTCCAGATGCTCGCCCAGCGCCGCGACGCAGTCGGGGTCGAACTGGGTGCCCGCGTGGCGGCGCAACTCCGCGAGCGCGGCCTGGTGGGTCATCGCCCGGCGGTAGGAGCGGTCGCTCGTCATCGCGTCGTAGGCGTCGGCGACGAGCAGGATCCGCGAGGCGGGCGGCACCGCCTCGCCCATGAGGTTGTCGGGGTAGCCCGAGCCGTCGAGGTGCTCGTGAGAGTGCCGGATCCAGCGCACGATCGGGCGCAGCCCCTCGATCCGGCCGATGATCTCCGACCCGATGACGGGGTGGCGCGCGACCTCGGCGAACTCACGGTCATCGAGCGCTCCGCGCTTGCGCAGGATCGAGTCGGGAACCGCGACCTTGCCGATGTCGTGCAGCATGGCGGCCAGCCGGAGCAGGCTCAGATCGGGCTCGCTCCATCCGAGCCGCTCGCCGATCGCCGCGGAGTAGCCCGCGACCGCGCTCGAGTGCTCGTGCTGCACCGCCATGCGCTCGTCGACCGCGCGCGCGAGCGCCGCGGCCCAGCTCAAGTCCCGCGGGGCGATCGTGCGACGCGGGTGGCGCTCGCGCTTGGCCGAGTACAGGGAGAGATCGGCGCGGTGAAAGAGCCCCTCGCGGTTCACTCCGTCCTCGGGGAAGCTCGCCACGCCCCCGGACGCCGGGGCCCGATCGCGGAGCGCCGCGCGAACGCGCGCGAGCGCCATGAGCGCCGCGTCACGACCGGTGTCGGGGAGCAGGATCGCGAACTCGTCGCCCCCGAGGCGCCCGACCGCCGCGCCGCCGCGGGAGGCCGTGCGCATCGTCTCGGCCGCCCACACGAGCAGCGCGTCGCCGGCCGCGTGGCCACTGCTGTCGTTGATCTCCTTTAAGTGGTCGAGGTCGAGCAGGAGGAGGGCCAGGGGCTGGGCCGAGCGCGCCGTGCGGCTCAGCTCCGCGTCGAGGCGCTCCTCGAAGCCGCGGCGGTTCAAGCAGCCCGTCAGCGGGTCGGCGCGCGAGACCCGCGCGAGCTCCTCTCGCTGGCGGCTATGGTTGCGGGCCTGCCACACGCACATCACCGCGGTGCACGCCAGCGTGCACCCGAGCAGGGTCGCGAACCCGGCGTCGGAGTGGGGGGTAAGGGTGAGGGAGGCGGTGCAGGCGAGCAGGTCGACCGCGGAGACGAGGATCACCGCTCCGAGCGGGTAGGAGAGCGCGGCGAAGACCACGGGAAGGACGAAGCCGAAGGCCAGCGGGGAGCGCCCGCCGCCGTCGGCGAGCACCGCCCCGGTCAGGAAGCCGACGATGCTGATGCTCCAGCCCACGAAGAACAGCTCGCGCGAGCGGCCCCTCACGATCCTCTCGATGGGCGCTTGCCAGAGCGCGAGGCTCCACGCCACGGAGACGCCGAGCATCCACACGATCAGCGCGCGGTGCGGGCGCTCCCAGGTGAGCGCCGCGTAGACGCCGACGGCGAGGCACATCCCGTGCGAGACGGATATGCCGATCCTCAGCGTCCGCAGGCGAAAGCCCAGATCCGAGACGTCCTCGATTGCGGCGCCGCCTCCTCTTGCGCCAGCCATGGGCCCTCATCGGCTCAAAGCGCCGCGATCTTGACCGATGAGGAGGGGGCACCGTCGCTAGAATGGACCCGCATGAAGACCGCCATTCACCCCGAGTACCTCGACGCGCACGTGCGGTGCACGTGCGGCAACGAGTTCACCACCCGCTCGACCCAGTCCGAGATTCGCGTGGAGATCTGCTCGAACTGTCATCCTTTCTACACGGGCCGCCAGAAGCTCGTAGACACGGGTGGCCGCGTCGAGCGCTTCCAGCGCCGGATGGCCAAGGGCCGGCGTGAGCGCGCCGGCACCGGCTCCTAGCCGAGCCCTCCCGTGAGCGAACCGGCGCGCCTTCCGGACGGTCGGCTCATGGCCACGCGGGACGCCCCGGTGGGTGGCCAGGCCATCCTCGAGGGCGTGATGATGCGCGGAGTCTCGACCTGGGCGGTCGCCGTACGCAAGCCGGATTCCGAGCAGCTTGCCGAGCGCGCCGCGGAGGACTCCGAGCCCCAGGCCGAGCCCGCGCGCGGCGAGATCGAGGTTTCCTCCTTTCCGCTCGAGTCCTGGATGAAGCGCCACCGGGCGCTCCGCTGGCCGGTAGTGCGCGGCGTCGTCGCCCTCGCCGAGTCGATGAAGATCGGCTTCCGCGCGCTCGCGATCTCGGCCAACGCACAGCTCCCCGAGGGGGAGGCCGAGATCGGCAGCGGCGCCTGGATCGGCACCGTGGTGCTCGCGCTCGCGCTCGCGGTGGGGCTCTTCTTCGTGGTCCCCGTCGGGCTGACCAGCCTGATCAAGCACCAGCTCGGCTCCTCGGTCCTCTTCTGGCTGGTCGAGGGACTCGTGCGCACGACGATCTTCCTCGGCTACCTGACGCTGCTCTCCCGTCTGCGGGACCTGCGCCGGGTCTTCGAGTACCACGGTGCCGAACACAAGGTGATCGCCTGCTACGAGGCGGGCGACGAGCTCGTCCCCGAGCGGGCGGCGCTCTACTCCCGCCTGCATCCCCGCTGCGGCACGAGCTTCCTGCTCGTGGTCATGATCGTGGCGATCTTCGTCTTCGCCCCCGTCGGGCTCCCGGCCTGGTACGTCCTCGTCGCGACGCGGATCCTCGGCGTGCCGCTCATCGCGGGGATCTCCTTCGAGCTCATCAAGTGGGCGGGGCGCAACCGCAACCGCCCGTGGGTCCGCGGGGTGATGTGGCCCGGGCTGCAGCTCCAGAAGCTCACCACACGCGACCCCGACGCCGATCAGCTCGCGGTCGCGGTCGCCGCTCTCGACGCCGTGCTCGCCGTCGAGACCCCCGGGCAGGCCAGCTCGGAGGATCTCGTGGGCGTCGAGGTCGTCGCCTGAGCGAGCAGCGCCGGTCGGCCCGCGGCTCCTAGACTCGGCCGCATGATCGAGCAGCTCGTCCGCCAGATCGAGGAGCGCTTCGCCGAGCTCGGGCGCCAGCTCACCGACCCGGTGGTCATCGGAGACCGCCAGCGCTACGCCGAGGCCGGCCGCGCCTACTCCGAGCTCGAGCCCGCCGCGCAGCTCGCCCGGGATTGGCGCCGCGCGGTCGACGACGCCGCCGGGGCCGAGGAGCTCCTGGCCGAGGACGGGGAGGACCCGGAGGTGCGCGACCTTCTCGCGGGCGCGCGCGAGCGCTCCGGGGGTCTGGAGGAGCAGCTCCGTCTGGCCATGGTCGAGCGCGACCCCAACGACGAGAAGAACGTGATCGTCGAGATCCGCCCCGGCGCCGGCGGCGACGAGGCCACACTGTGGGCTGGCGATCTCTTCCGGATGCTCACGCGCTACGCGGAGCGGCGCCGGTTCGCGACCGAGCCGCTGTCGCTCGGCGAGGGCCAGTACACCTTCGCGGTCAAGGGCGGCGGCGCGTACTCCGTGTTCAAGTTCGAGGGCGGGACCCACCGTGTGCAGCGGATTCCCGAGACCGAATCCCAGGGCCGGATCCACACCTCGACGGCCACGGTCGCCGTGCTTCCCGAGGCCGAGGACGTCGACGTGGCGCTGGCCGACTCCGATCTGCAGATCGACGTCTACCGCTCCTCGGGGCCGGGAGGGCAGTCGGTGAACACGACCGACTCCGCGGTGCGCATCACCCACCGGCCGAGCGGCATCGTCGTCTCCATGCAGGACGAGAAGTCCCAGCTCCAGAACCGGGAGAAGGCGATGCGCGTGCTGCGCGCCCGGCTGTACGAGCGCGCGCTGGCCGAGCAGCGCGCGGAGGTGGCCGCCTCGCGCCAGGCGCAGGTCGGCACGGGCGAGCGCGCCGAGAAGGTCCGCACCTACAACTTCCCCGAGAAGCGCGTCAAGGACCACCGGGTGAACGTGCTCGTGCACAACCTCGACGGCGTGCTCACGGGCGAGCTCGAGGAGCTCACCGCGGCGTTGCAGGACGACGAGAAGCGCCGGCGGCTCGAGGCGCAGGCCGCGGGTTGAGGGACAGGCCGGCGCCGGGTGTGACGGTGCGCGCGTCGCTTCAAGACGCCTCGGCTCTGCTCGCCGCGGCGGGCTGCGAGTCGCCGCGGCTCGACGCCGAGCTCCTCCTCGGGGAGGTGCTCGGGGTCGATCGTGCGCGCCTCGCGCTCGACTCCGCGCGGGAGCTGCGCGCCGGGGAGCTCGCGCGGTTCACGGCGCTCCTGACCCGGCGCCGCGCGCGTGAGCCCGTCGCCTACCTGCTCGGCCGCCGGAGCTTTCGCTTCCTCGAGCTCACAGTCGACTCGCGGGTACTCGTTCCCCGCCCCGAGACCGAGTTGCTCGTCGAGGTCGGGCTCGAGCTGCCGCGCCGAGCCCGCGTCCTCGACGTGGGCACGGGCAGCGGCGCGGTGGCGCTCGCGCTCGCGCACGAGCGCCCCGATCTCGAGGTGAGCGCGAGCGACGTCAGCGAGCAGGCGCTCGAGGTCGCACGCGCCAACGCGGCCCGGCTCGGCCTCGAGGTGTCCTTCGCGCACGCGGACGCTATGCGCGGCCTCTCCGGGCCGTGGGACGCCGTGCTCTCGAATCCGCCCTACGTCGCCGACGACGAGGCGCTCCCCCCCGAGGTGCTCGAGCACGAGCCGGCGCGCGCGCTGCGCGCGGGAGCCGACGGGTTGGACCTGCTGCGGCGTCTGGCCACCGAGGCCGGGGTGAGCGCCGCGCGGCTCGCGGCCTTCGAGGTGGGCGCCGGGCAAGCACCCGCGGTCACGGCGCTCCTGCGCGGCGCCGGCTTTCCGGAAGTCGAGCTCCGGCGCGACCTCGCCGGCATCGAGCGCGTGGTCGTCGGGCGGCGATGAGCCTGCTCGAAGCCGACGCGGAGGCCTTCGAGCGCTGCCTGGCGCTCGGCGGAGTCGCGGTCTTCCCGGCCGACACGGTCTACGGCCTGGCGTGCGACCCCGGCTCGCGCGAGGCCGTCGCGCGGCTCTACGAGCTCAAGGGACGCGCTCCCGAGAAGCCCGCCGCGGTCATGTTCTTTCATCCCGAGCTCGCCCTCGTCGCGCTGCCCGAGCTCGGCCCCCGCACCGCCGGAGCGCTCCGTCGCCTGCTCCCGGGTCCGGTGACCCTGCTCCTACCCAACCCGACAAGCCGCTTCGCTCTCGCGGGCGGACCCACGCCGGCGAGGCTCGGGCTCCGCGTTCCGCTTCTGCCTCCCGCCGCCGCGGCGTTGGACGACGTCCGGCGGCCCGTGCTGCAGTCGAGCGCCAACCGCGCCGGCGCTCCGGACGCGCGGCGCCTCGACGAGGTGCCGGCGGCTATCCGGGCCGGCGCCGACCTCGTGCTCGACGGCGGGGAGCTTCCGGGCACGCCGTCGACCGTGGTCGATCTCGGCTCCTACGAGGTCGAGGGAGCGTGGTCGATCCTGCGCGCGGGCGCCCTGGAGCGATCGGCGCTCGCGGCGGCGTTGTAGCGCCCAGTACGCTGCCCGGGATGGCCGAGGAGGAGACCTTCGACCTGGCCGCCGCCGACCTGCGCGCCGACGCGGACGACCTCACGACCTCGATCGAGGTGCTCGCCGCCAAGCTCGAGGCCACGCTGCCCGCCGCCACGCGGGTGCACCGCCGCGCGCGGCGCCTCTTCTCCAAGGAGAAGCGCGTCGAGCGGATCGACGTGGCGCTCGGCGACTCGCACTACGGGCTGCGCGTCGCGGACGGCCGGGTGGAGGGCTGGCGCGAGCGCACCGTGCGCGGGATCTCGATCAAGCGCGAGCCGCTCGAGCTCGCCGGCTGGATCGAGGCTCTGAGCTCCGAGCTGCGCGAGCGCGCGGGGGACTCCGCCGAGGCCCGGCAGGCGCTCGAGCGCCTGCTCGGTTAGAGCCATGGGGTTCCTCGACCGCCGCGGTGAGGGCGAAAACGCGAGTGGGCAGGAGCGCGAGCGCGAGGAGCTCGCCTCGCTCGCGCGCGTCGAGCAGGGCGGCATCCCGTTGAGCGCCGAGCGCCGGCTCGAGGAGCTCCGCTCCTCGTCCTCCGCGCTCTTCACCTCCGACCTCGGCGTGGGCGACTTCGCGCTCGCGCGCCTGGAGGGACTGCGCCCGCTCTCCCAGGTCATGGGCTCCTCGATCTACAAGGTGGGCTGGCAGCAGATGCCCTGGGGGGGCGGGTGGCTCGCGCAGGGCCTCTCCCAGGAGCTTCGCGTGCTCTCCGAGGCGTGGAACGAGGCGCGCCGGCGCGCGCTCGCTCGTTTGGACGAGGAGGCCCGCCGCGCGGGCGCCGACGCCGTGGTCGGGGTGCACATGCGCCGCGGCCGGCACGACTGGGCCGCCGACGCGGTGGAGATCGTCGCCCTCGGCACCGCGGTCAAGCTCCCCGGCGCGGACCCGAGCGACGCCCCGGTGCTCACCGACCTCTCCGTGGAGGACTTCTGGAAGCTCCGACGGGCCGGCGTGGCCCCGCTCGGCGTGGTGGCGGCCACTTCGGTCTTCTACATCACCGCCTCCTGGCGCACCCAGCGCCTGACCTCGGGCTGGCAGCGCCTTCAGCCCAACCAGGAGATCGGCGACTTCACCCAGGGCGTCTACGACGCGCGCGAGAGCGCCCTGCGCCACCTGACCAACCAGGCCGAGGCCCTCCGCGCGGGAGGGGTCGTCGGCGTCGAGATCGACCAGAGCACCGAGATCCACCGCGTGGAGCAGAACAACAACGAGCGGGAGGATCTCATCGTCACCTTCCACGTCGTGGGCACGGCGATCGCCCCTTCCGGCGAGCCCGTTCGGCTCGCACCCACCACCGTCGTCTCCCAAGGAACGAGAGGACCCCGATGAGCTACGACCCCACCTCGCTCGAGGGCGTGCCCGAGGCCGGACGCGCCCGCCTCGAGCAGAACAAGCGCGGCCTCTTCACCTCCGACCTCTCCGTCAACGAGTTCCTGCTCGTCCGGGAGGCGGGCTTCGACCCGGTCGGGCTCGTCGTCGGCTCCTCGATCTTCCACATCGGCTTCCAGCAGTCGAGCTGGCGCAAGAGCCAGGAGATGACCGTCCTCTCCCAGGCGATGTACCAGGCGCGCGAGCTGGCCATGACCCGGATGGAGGAGGAGGCCGACCAGCTCGGGGCCGACGGCATCGTCGGCGTCCGGCTCGACATCGGGCGCTACGAGTGGGGCGAGAACCTCGCCGAGTTCATCGCGATCGGCACGGCGATCAAGCACCGCGAGGGCGTGCTGCACCGCGCGCCGAACGGGCGGCCCTTCACGAGCGATCTCTCGGGCCAGGACTTCTGGACGCTCCTGCGCACGGGGCACCGCCCGGTGGGGATGGTGATGGGCTCCTGCGTCTACCACGTCGCGCACCGCGGGATGCTCCAGTCGCTGCGCCAGGCCGGTCAGAACGTCGAGCTGCCGAACTTCACCCAGGCTCTCTACGACGCGCGCGAGCTGGCGATGGAGCGCATGCAGGCCGAGGCCGAGGAGGCGCAGGCGGAGGGGATCGTCGGCGTCCAGCTCACCGAGCGCTCGCACGGCTGGGGCAGCCACGTGATCGAGTTCTTCGCCCTGGGGACGGCGATCGTGCCCTCGGGCACGGACGCCCAGATCCCCGCCCCGACGCCCGTGCTCGACCTCGGCTCGGGGTAGCGCGGATTCGGCTGCCTGGCGCCCGGAGCCGCTGCTAGCCTCGAGCGAGCCGCCATGCGAATCGCCCTCGCCTCCGACCACGCCGGATTCGAGCTCAAGGAGCATGTGAAGGCCGTGCTCGCACGGGGCGGCCACGAGCCCCTCGATCTCGGTCCGCCGAGCGCGGAATCGGTCGACTACCCGGCCTACGCCGCTCCTGCCGCCCGGCTCGTGGCCAGCGGAGAGGCCGCCGCCGGGGTGCTCGTCTGCGGCTCGGGCGTGGGGATGTCGATCGTGGCCAACAAGGTCGACGGCGTCCGCGCGGTCAACGCGCATGACGTCGACGAGGCGGCGATGGCGCGCCGGCACAACGACGCCAACGTGCTCGCGCTCTCGGGTCGCCGGCTGAGCGGCGCGCAGGCCGACGAGATCCTGCGCGCTTTCCTCTCCGCGGAGTTCGACGGCGGTCGCCACGCGCGCCGCGTCGAGCAGATCGGCGACGTCGAGGGGTCCCGGGCGCGATGAGCGAGCTTCCCTCCGACTTCTTCAACCGGCCCGTGGCCGAGGTCGACCCGGAGATCGCCGAGGTGCTCCAGGCCGAGCTCGTGCGCCAGCAGACGACGCTCGAGATGATCGCCTCGGAGAACTTCGTGCCCCAAGCGGTGCTCGACTGCCAGGGCTCCGTGCTCACCAACAAGTACGCGGAGGGCTACCCCGGCCGGCGCTACTACGGCGGGTGCGAGCACGTCGACGTCGCCGAGCAGCTCGCGATCGATCGGGCGGAGAAGCTCTTCGGCGCCGAGCACGCCAACGTCCAGCCGCACGCCGGCGCACAGGCCAATGCGTCGGTCTACCACGCGCTGATCCGCCCCGGCGACACGATCATGGGGCTCGAGCTCTCCCACGGCGGTCACCTGACCCACGGGATGAAGATCAACGTCTCCGGGCGCCTCTACGAGATCGCCGCCTACCACGTCGACCGCGAGACGAGCCTCGTGGACATGGAGGAGGTCCGGCGCATCGCCCGCGAGCGCCGCCCCAAGCTGATCGTCGCCGGCTGGTCGGCCTATCCCCGCCACCTCGACTTCCCCCGCTTCCGGGAGATCGCCGACGAGGTCGGCGCCCTGCTCATGGTCGACATGGCGCACTTCGCAGGCCTCGTGGCCGCCGGGCTGCATCCGAGCCCGGTTCCGCATGCCGACGTGGTCACCACCACCGTGCACAAGACCCTCGGCGGCCCGCGCTCGGGGATCATCCTGTGCCGGGAGGAGCACGCGAAGAAGATCGACTCCGCCGTCTTCCCCGGCCAGCAGGGTGGTCCGCTCGAGCACGTGATCGCGGCCAAGGCGGTCGCGCTGCGGATCGCCGCGAGCGACGCCTTCCGCGAGCGCCAGGAGCGCACGGTCGCCGGGGCGCGCGCGGTGGCGCGGGAGCTGCTCGATGCGGGCGGAGGGGTCAGCGTGCTCACCGGCGGCACCGACGTGCACCTCGTGCTCTGCGACCTGCGCGACTCCGAGCTCACGGGCCAGGACGCCGAGGACCGCCTGCACGAGATCGGGATCACCGTGAACCGCAACGCGGTTCCCTTCGACCCACGGCCGCCTGCGGTCTCGAGCGGCCTGCGCATCGGCACGCCGGCGCTCGCCACCCGCGGCGTGGAAGAGGAGGAATTCGCCGAGGTGGGGCGCGTGATCGCCGCCGCGCTCCAACCCGACTTCGAAGCTCGCCGTGCCGCGCTGGCCGAGCGCGTCGAGGCGATCGCCGAGCGCCACCCGCTCTACGCGCACCTCGGCGAAGCCGCCGTCGTCTGAGCGCCGCCCGGCGCCCGGCACCCGACCTGAGCGCCCGCCCGGCCTGCCATCCTGTCACCCGAGGCCATGCGTGAGCTAGACGCCGTCTACGCGTTCTTGGCGGCTCTCGCCGCCGCCGCCGTCCTGACCCCCCTGGCGGCCCGGCTCGCCCTGCGCCTCGGCGCCGTCGACGAGCCCCGCGCGCGCGGCCTCTCCGACCGGGTCACGCCGCGGCTGGGCGGCCTGGCCATCCTCGCCGGGGTGCTCCTGGCCGGCGCGATCTGGGTTCCGGGCAGCGACGAGGTACGCGGCATCCTCGGCGGGGCGGCGCTCATCACGCTCGTCGGCGCGGTGGACGACGTGTGGGAGCTCGCGCCGCACTGGAAGCTCGCCGGGCAGTTCCTCGCCGGTCTCATCCCCGTGCTCGCCGGAGTTCACGTCTCGAACGTCACGCTCCCCTTCCTCGGCGCGATCTCCTTCCACGGCTTCGGCGGGGCGGTGACGCTCCTCGGCCTCGTCGCCCTGATGAACGCGGTGAACCTGAGCGACGGGGTCGACGGCCTGGCCGCGGGCGTGTGCACGATCAGCGGCGTGGCCTTCGCGATCATCGCCTTCGACCTCGGGCGCGGCTCGGCGGGCGTGCTCGCCGCGCTGACCGCCGGAGCCGCGCTCGGCTTCCTCCTCCACAACTTCCCGCCGGCGTCGGTCTTCATGGGGGACTGCGGCTCGAACCTGCTCGGCTACATGCTCGGTTGCGTCGCCGTGCAGGGCCTCGTGAAGACCAACGCGGTCATCGCGCTCGTCGTGCCACTGGTAATCCTCGCCGTGCCGTTTCTCGACACCGGGTTCGTGGTGGCCAAGCGCCTGAAGTATCGCCGCAAGCCATGGTCGGCCGACCAGAACCACTTCCACCACCGGATGGCCCGGATCGGGTTCAGCCAGCGCCGCACGGTCCTCTACCTCTATGCCTGGACGGTGAGCCTCGCCGGGCTCGCGGTGGCGCTGCGCTTCGTGCCCTACTCCGATCACCACGGCCACTTCCACACGGGCTGGTCGCTCGTCATGGCCGCCCTCGGCGCGCTCGCCCTGGGCGCGAGCGTCTACCTGGTCTACGTGCTCGAGATCCTCAAGCTCCGGCGGCTGCGCACGGGCGAGTACCGCCGCGAGGACCCCACGACCACCGAGCAGGAGATCTCGCGGCGCGTGGAGCGCGAGCTCGAGACGGGCGAGTTCGGGACGCTCGCTCCTCCCCACGGCTCTCGCGAAGAGAGTCGGGAAACCCCCGCGGAGCCGGTGCGCTCCTCCGAGGACGCTCAGGCCGCCGGCTCGCGGCCGTAGACCGAGTTCAGCCAGACCGCGATGAGCCCCCGCAGCATCTCCTCGTCGGCGAGATCGCCGTCGCGCTCGAGATGCTCGTAGCACGTGCGCTCGGTCATCCAGCAGAGTGCGAAGGCGACCGGCTCGGCGGCCAGGGAGGAGTCCACGCGACCGGCCGCCTGCTCGAGCTCGATCCGCACGCGGGTCGCCGCGACGAAGCGCCCGACGAGCGCGCGCCACGCCGAGGCGACCGCCTCGTCGACCGCAGCCATGCCGACCACCGCCCGCAGCAGCGCGCGATGCTCGCCGTACAGGCCGAGGATCCGCGGAAGCGCGGCGCGGAGCTCGTCGCGCCCGTCGCCCTCTCCCTGCCACCACCGCTCCGCCTCGGCGTAGAGGAGGCCCACGACCTCCTCGGTGAGGCGCACGAGCAGCTCGCGCTTGTCGCGAAAGTAGAAGTAGAAGGCGGTACGCGAGATGCCCGCCGCCGTGGCGATCCTCTCCACGCCGAGCTCGGCGAACGAGGCGCCCTCGCCCAGCAGTCTCTCCGTCGCCGCGAGGACGTCGGCTTCGACCACCGCGCGCCGCCCGCCGGGCTCCCCGGTGCGCTGGGAGGTGGGTACCATGACGCCCGAGGCTACCCGAGCGCCGCGCCACGACCTTGACACAGTGTCAAGCGCCTGGTTCCCTGCGAGGTCACCCCACCGGCGCCCACTCTCCGGGAGAGACCCATGTCAAGCCTGCTCGACCTCACCAGCCAGGGCGATGTCGCCACGATCGCCGATGATCGCGCGCTCTCGCGCAAGTACAAGCTGCAGACCCCGCAGCAGCTCTACGAGCTCTGGGAGCGCCAGAACTGGCAGGCGCACCAGATCGACCTGAGCCGCGACCGCGAGGACTGGGCCAACCTGGACGACGAGGATCGCGACGACATCGTCTGGGGTCTCTCCTCCTTCTTCGTCGGCGAGGAGCGGGTGACCACCCAGTTCTCAGGCCTCGTCATGGCCTACGAGGACCAGAGCGAGGAGGCCTACCTCACCACCCAGCAGGTCGACGAGGCACGCCACGCCCAGCACTTCGATCGCTTCTACCGCGAGGTGATCGGCTACGCGGGCGACATGGACGCCCGCCTGCAGCGCGTCCGCGACGACCTGAACGACGCCTTCGTGACGCTCTTCGACGAGCACCTGGTGCAGGCCGGCCAGCGGCTGATCGAGAACCCCCGGGACCTCGAGGCCAAGGTCGACTTCGTGACCATCTACCACATGGTGATCGAGGGCACGCTCGCGCTGACGGGCCAGAACTTCATCACGCATTACCTCGAGAAGCAGGGGACCCTGCCCGGGTTCATCGAGGGGTTCAAGCTCATCTCCCAGGACGAGCATCGTCACGTCGCCTACGGCACCTGGTTCCTGCAGCAGAAGGCCTCCGATCCCGCGCTCGCGCGTCGCGTCCAGGATCGGCTCTCCGAGCTCCTGCCGATCGCCGCAGGCGTCCTCGTCCCCAAGGGCAAGGACCCGTTCTCGGAGTGGACCCTGCTTGGCTACTCGAGCACCGAGGTCAACGAGTTCGCGTTCACCGCGCTCTCGCGCCGCCTCAAGGTGATCGGGATCGAGCTGGGCGCCCCGGTCCAGGCCTAGAGCGCGGGGGAGACCGCCCGCGGCCGGCGTTTTCCCGCTCCGGCCGCGGGTATGAGCCGCGCCATGAGCAGCACGAGCAGCGTGGCCAAGGGGGCCGGTGGCAGGACTCCCGAGAAGCCAAGCGACCTGCCGGGGCGCGGCTGGAAGGCGACGCTCAGGCGAACCCTCTCCGAGTTCCAGGACGACAACCTCACGGACTGGGCGGCTGCGCTCACCTACTACGCGGTCCAGGCGCTCTTTCCGGCCCTGCTCGTGCTCGTTGCCCTCCTCGGCCTGCTCGGCAACGGCGGAACGGTGAACGACCTGCTCGCGATCGTGCGCACGGTCGGCTCGACGTCGGCGGTGGACACGATCCGCCCGGCGATAAACGGCGTCGTCGCGAGCAAGGGGGGTGCCGGCGCGCTGCTCGGCATCGGCCTGCTCGGCGCGCTGTGGTCGGCATCGGGCTACATCGGGGCCTTCATCCGCGCCTCCAACGTGGTCTACGAGGTCAAGGAGGGCCGGCCCTTCTACAAGCTCCGCCCGCTGCAGATACTCGTGACCATCGTCATGACGCTGCTGCTCGCGCTCGTAGCGATCTCGATCACCCTCACCGGCACGCTGGCCCGAGCGGTGGGCGACGCGGTCGGCCTCGGCTCGACCGCGGTGACGGTGTGGGGCATCGCGAAGTGGCCCGTGCTCCTGGCGGTGGTGGTGGGGATGGTCGCCCTCCTGTACTACGTGGCGCCTAACGTCCGCCAGCCCAAGGTCCGTTGGATCTCGCCGGGCGGACTGCTCGCCGTGGTGGTGTGGGCGCTAGCCTCGGCCGCCTTCGGCTTCTACGTGGCGAACTTCGGCTCCTACAACAAGACCTACGGCACGCTCGGAGCGCTCATCTCGCTGCTCGTGTGGCTCTGGATCACGAACCTCGCGCTGCTGCTCGGGATCGAGTTCGACGCCGAGCTCGAACGCTCGCGTGAGCTCTCCGCCGGCCTTCCCGCCGAGGAGGAGATCCAGCTCGAGCCCCGCGAGCCGGCGAAGGAGACCGACGCGAAGGATCCCGAGTCGGGCAAGGGCGAGGCGCTCGAGCGCCCGCCCGAGTTCCATCCTCCGGGGGAGCGCACGACCCACGCCTGACGGCGCCTCGCAGTTCGCCTGGAATACTCGCGGCGTGCTCGCCGGCCTCTCTCGCCTCCAGCTCGTCGCTCTCGGCGCCATCCTCCTCGTCACGGTGCTCGCCGGGGTGGCGCGCTACCTGGCGGGAGTACCCACGCTCGTGGCCTTCGCCCTCGCCACGCTCGCGCTCGCGGGCATGGCATGGATCGTCTCGTTCTCCACCGAGCAGGTCGGCCAGCGCTTTGGCCCGGCGGTCACCGGCTTCATGCAGTCGACGCTCGGCAACCTGCCCGAGTTCTTCGTCGTCCTCTTCGCGCTCGGCTCGGGCCAGCTCGTGGTGGCCCAGACCTCGATCCTCGGCTCGATCCTCGTCAACGCGCTGCTCGTGCTCGGCCTCGTGCTCGTCGCCGGCGCCCGCGCCTCGAAGGACGGGACGATGCGCTTCGGGGTACGCCTTCCCAACGACACCGCGACGCTGCTGCTCGTGGCCACGTTCATCATCGTCCTCATCGGGCTCTCGCGCTCGGCGAGCGACGCCGCGAGCCATCACTTCCAGGCGATCTCCATCATCGGCGCCGCCGTGCTCCTCGCGGTCTACGCCGCGTGGGTCATCCCCTACCTGCGCGCCGACCGCGCGGCGGAGCAGCCGGATGGGGGAGGCGAGGCACGGGAAGAGCCGCGGGTGCCGCTCGCGGTGAGCGTCGGACTGCTCGCCGTGGGTGGGCTGGCCTCCGCCTTCGTCTCGGACTGGTTCGTCCACGCGCTCGAGCCCACCATCGTGCAGCTGCACCTCTCGCAGTCCTTCGCCGGGCTCGTGATCGTGGCGATCGCGGGCAACGCGGTGGAGAATGTCACGGGGATCGTGCTCGCCGCCAAGGGCCAGGCCGACCTCGCGATCTCCGTGGTGAAGAACTCCGTCGCCCAGATCGCCGCCTTCCTCTTCCCCCTTCTCGTGCTCGTCTCGCTGCTCTTTTCGACCTCGCTGACCTTCGCGCTCGCGCCGGTCTACATCGGCGCGCTCATCGCCACCGCGCTGCTCATCTGGCAGATCACGAGCGACGGCGAGGCGACGGCCTTCGAGGGTTGGGCGCTCGTGGGCACGTTCCTGATCCTGGCGACCGTCGCCTTCTACGAGTAGACGGGTGGGCGCCGCGACCGCCGTCGGGGTCGACCGCCGGGGGATGGCGGTGCTCTCCCTCGCGCACATGTTCACCGACGTCTGCCAGGGATCGGTGCCGGCCCTGCTGCCGTTCCTGATCGTCGAGCGCCACCTGAGCTACGCGGCCGCCTCCGCGCTCGTGCTCGCGGCGACCCTCGCCTCCTCGGTGATCCAGCCGGTCTTCGGGCACCTCTCCGACCGCCGCTCGCTGCCCGTGCTCATGCCCGCGGGGCTGGCCTGCGGGGCCGTCGGCATCGCGCTCGTCGGCGTCGCGCCGACCTATGGGGCGCTGTTCGCGGCGATCGCGCTCAGCGGCGTGGGCGTCGCGGCCTTCCATCCCGAGGCCTCCCGCTTCGCCCATCACGTCTCGGGGGCCCGGCGCGCGAGCGGCATGAGCCTGTTCTCGGTGGGGGGGAACGCGGGCTTCGCCCTCGGTCCGCTGCTCACCACTCCCCTCGTGCTCGTGTTCGGGCTGCCGGGCACGCTGTTCCTGATCGTGCCGCTGGGCCTCATGGCGCTTCTTCTCGCGCGAGAGCTCGGGCGCCTACGGAGCTTCGCGCCGGCGCCAGCGGCGACGCGATCCGACGGCCCGGAGCGCGACCGCCTCGGTGCGTTCGTGCTCCTCGCCGGGGTGGTCGCGCTGCGCTCGTTCGTCTACTTCGGCCTCGTGACCTTCGTCCCGCTCTACTACGTCGGCGTGCTGCACGCCTCCAAGGCGGCGGGCAACGGCGCTCTCGCGGTCATGCTCATCGGGGGCGCCGTCGGGACGCTGCTCGGCGGCCCGCTGGCCGACCGGTTCGGACGCTCCAACGTGATCGTCGGCTCGATGGCCCTGCTTCCCGGGCTCATCGGCGCCTTTCTGAGCGTGGGAGGCGTGGCGGCGACGCTGCTGCTCGGCGTCGTCGGCGCGGTGACGATCGCGACCTTCAGCGTGACGATCGTGATGGGGCAGGAGCTCCTGCCCCGGCGCCTCGGAGTCGCCTCGGGCGTCACCATCGGGCTCTCGATCGGGCTGGGCGGAGCGGGCGCTCCGCTGCTCGGGCTCATCGCCGACGCGCACGGACTGCCCACCACGATCGCGGTGATCGCGGCACTGCCCGTGCCCGCCCTGGTGCTCGCGCTCGCGCTGCCACGTCCGAGGGCCGGCGCTCGGCCCGCCGGGGAGGGCGCTCGCCGTCGCGGGCGCGCCTACGGGCGCAGCTCGGGGGCTTGAGGCGGGACGACGCCCCGCCTCCTTGGTGTGAGCCGCTCGCCCGCCTATCCTCTGTGCTCGATGCCGAGTCTCTCCCCGGCGGCCGCCGAGGCGCCACCCGCCGCTGCGCCTCCGCCGCGCGTTGCCCCGCTCGCGCGCCGCCGCGCTTGGCCGCCTCGCCTCGCGGCGTTCGCCGCACTCCTCGTCGGGGTGGTCAACCTCGTCTCGACGCTCACCCCCAACCTGAGCTGGCGCGGCCATGTCCTGCTCGAGCTCGAGGGAGTCGACGCCGTTCCGATCTTCCACGCGCTGGCGCTGCCGGCCGGCGCGGGGCTCTGCCTCGCGTCGTTCTACCTCGCCCGTCGTCGCTGGCGCGCGTGGCAGGCGGCGATGGGGCTGCTGGTCCTCCTCGGTCTCCTGAACCTCCTCAAGGGGCTCGACTTCGAGGAAGCGGCCGCCTCCTGGGCGGTGGCCGGCGTGCTGTGGTGGAGGCGCGAGGCGTTCACCGTGCGCCACGAGCGGCTCACCTTGCGCGGAGCGTTCTGGCGCCTGCCGCTGCTCGGGCTCACCGCGATCGTGGTGGCCGCCATCGCCGTCTACGCCTCCGCTCCGCGCCTCGGCATCGCCGCGGCCCTCCGGCAGATCGGCGACCTGCTCGTGTGGCAGGCGGGACCGGAGGACTTCCACGGCGTCTTCGCCTGGCTGCCGCTCGGCGTCGGTCTCATGTCGGCGTGGACCCTGCTCACCGCGGCCTACCTGGTCTTTCGACCGATCGCCGCGCCGCACGGCCGGCCCGAGGCCAGCGCGCGGCGCCTGGCGTGCGACCTCGTCCGCGCCCACGGGGAGGACACCCTCTCGTTCTTCAAGCTGCGCGAGGACAAGCAGTACCTCTTCTCGCCCGACGGAGAGGCGTTCGTCGGCTACCGGACCGAGGGCGGCTGCCTGCTCGTCTCCGGCGACCCGGTGGGCCCGCCCGCGGCGTTGCCCGCGCTCGTGCGCGACGTGAGCGCCTTCGCCGAGGAGCGCGGGCTCAAGCTCGGGGTGGTGGGCGCGAGCGAGCGATCCTTGCCGCTGTGGGAGCTCGCCGGCCTGCGCTCGCTTTACATGGGCGACGAGGCGATGGTCGACGTGCGCGGCTTCTCGCTCGACGGGCGGCCGATACGCAAGGTGCGTCAGTCGGTCTCCCGCCTCGCCAAGGGTGGCTACACGGCGGAGGTGCACGCGCTCTCCGCGCTCGACGACGACGCGCTCGACCGGCTCGAGGAAGTGCTCGAGCGCGGGCGCGAGGGCGCCCCCGAGCGCGGGTTCTCGATGGCGATGGACTCCCTGCGCGGCGAGCACCTGGCCGAGTCGCTGGTCGTGCTCGCGCGCGACGCCGACGGGGAGGTGCGCGGCGTCCTGCACTTCGTCCCCTGCTACCGGCGCCCGGCGATGTCGCTCTCGTTCATGCGCCGCGATCCCGACACTCCCAACGGGCTCACGGAGTTCCTCGTGGTCAGGGCGATCGAGCTCCTGCGCGAGCGCGAAGTGGAGGAGATCTCGCTCAACTTCGCGGCCTTCGCGCGCTGGCTGCACTCCCCCGGAAGCCTGCTCGAGCGCGTGCTCGGACGGGTGATCGCGCTGGCCAACCCGTTCTTCCAGATCGAGAGCCTCTACCGCTTCAACGCGAAGTTCTTCCCGCGCTGGGAGCCGCGCTACCTCCTCTACACGGGCGCGGTCGGGTTGCCCCGCGTCGGCCTGGCGGCCATGTGGGTGGAGGGCCAGCTCCCCAAGCCGAGCCTGCGTCCGCGTCCGCGTCCGCGTCCGGCCGCGGCCTAGGCGCTGGCGTGGCCGGCTCCGACACGGCCGCGCTGGCCGCGGAGGCCCGCCGCGGAGGCCGGATCGCCGTCGACACGGAGTTCATGACCGAGGGCCGCTACGTGCCGCTCCTCTGCCTCGTCCAGGTCGCGGTCGACGCGCCCGAGGGCGGCGTGCGCACGGAGCTCCTCGATCCCCTCGCGGGCTTCGACCCCGCCCCGCTCGCCGGCGTGCTCGCCGATCCGGATATCGAGGTGGTCCTGCACGCCGCCCGCCAGGACGTCGGCATCCTGCGGCGCGAGTGGCGCACGGAGGTCACGCGGGTCTTCGACACCCAGGTCGCGGCGGGGTTCGCCGGGTTCAGCGCGCAGGCGGGCTACGGCAACCTGCTCGCGGACGCGCTGGGGATCAAGGGCTCGAAGTCCGCCGGGTTCACGCGCTGGGACGTGCGCCCGCTCACCGAGGAGCAGCTCTCTTATGCCCGCGGCGACGTCGAGCACCTGCTGCAGCTTGCGAGCTTCCTGCAGGAGCGCCTGCGCGCGCGCGGGCGCCTCGAATGGGTCCGCGACGAGTGCCGGGCGCTCGAGAGCTCGAACCTCCAGCGCGATCCCGAGGAGGCGTGGCGGCGCCTGCCGCGGGTGCATCAGCTCTCGGGCCGCGCGCGTGCCGTGGCCCGCGAGCTCGCCGCGTGGCGTGAGCGCACCGCGCTGGCCGAGGACAAGCCCGTGGGCTCGATCGTCGCCGACGCCCCGCTCGTCGAGCTCGCCCGCCGCCAGCCGAGCGACCTTCGCGAGCTCGAGCAGGTCCGCGGCCTGCACCCCCGGGGCCTGCGCCGGCGCGGCCCCGCGTTGCTCGAGGCGGTGGCTCGCGGCCGCGAGGGCGCGCCTCCGCCGCTCGACGGCGATCGGCCCCCGCCGTCCGACCCCGCCGACGCCCCGGTGATCGCGCTGGGCGAGGCGCTCCTGCGCCAGCGCGCGCTCGAGGCCGGCGTCGCCTACGAGGTGCTCGCCGCGCGCGCCGATCTCACCCGCATCGTCTCCGCCGCCCGCCGCGGTGAGCCCGAGCCGGAGGTGAGGACCATCCGCGGCTGGCGCCGCGAGGTGGTCGGCGCCGAGCTGCTCGCGCTCCTCGAGGGCGGCCGTCGGCTTGGGGTCGACGGCTCGGGCCGCGTCACCGTCGAGCCCCGGACGGTGTGAAACACCCGCAAAGCGGGCAAGCTGAGCGTTCGTCCACGGAGGGAATCGAACGGAGTCGATCAACCATGGGAATCGGAACGTCCCTCTTCTTCATCGCGCTCGGCGCGATCCTGCGCTTTGCCGTGCACGCCACCCTCAGCGGGATAAGCGTGCGGACCATCGGCACGATCCTCCTCGTCATCGGAGTCATCGGGCTGCTCGTCGCGCTGCTCTGGAGCACGCTGTGGGCCCGTCGCGACCGCGGCGCCACGGTGGTCGAAGAGCGCCGTTACCCGTAGGTCCGCGTCTCTCGCCGACCTGTTCGTCGGCAAGCATCTAGAGTCCGCGCGATGCAGCGGCGCGAACCGGCGGTGAGCGAGGCGCAGTGGCGTCGCGGCGTCGAGGCCTCCAAGCGGGTCGGCCGCTGGCTCGCCGACTGGGAGGAGCGCGGGCGCCTCGCCCGGGAGGGCAAGCCGATGCCGCGCGCCAAGAAGCCCGGCCGGCGAACCTAGAGGCGCACCCGCTCACCTTCGCGCTCCACCGTCGGAGCTCCCGACGGAATCCCCTCGCGCAGCAGGAAGCGCGGGTTGTCCTGGGTCAGGCGCCACGCCTGCACGGAGCTCGCGCCCGCCCGCAGCGCGAGGTGGAAGCCGAGCTGGAGCGAGTGCTCGCGACTGCCCGGATGCCCGTCGGAGGCGAGGACGTGGGCGAGGCCGGCGCGCAGGAGGCTCACGGCCTGCTCCTGCACCGCCAGGCCGTGGTTTCCGAGCAGCGAGCAGACGTTGACCTGGAGCAGAGCGCCTCCGAGAAGCAGCGGGCGCAGGCGCTCGAGGCCGCCCTCGCCCAGGTCGGGGGCCCGCTCGGGGTGGGCGAGGAGCGCGCCGAAGCCCCGAAGCCGCAGCTCCTCCACCACCGTCACGAAGTCGCTCGAGATCCCTCCGAAGGGCGCCTCCAGCAGAAGCCAGCGGGCGGCGGGCGGGCCCTGGGCGATGAGCCCGAGCTCCTCCTCGCCGAGCCCGGCCGCCCGCTCGTGCGCGAGCTCGCCGCCGGCGTGGAGGCGTAGGCCGATGTCCTGGGCGCGCAGCGTCCGGGCGAGCTCCTCGACGCGCCCGGGGATCGAGGACACCTCGAGCGTCCAGATCGAGTTGACGTGCGGGGTCACCACGACGTCGCGCACGCCCTCCTGCGCGAGCCGGCGCGCGTGGAGCACGGCGTGCTCGAGGCTCGGCGCCCCGTCGTCCACCCCGGGCAGGAGGTGGCAGTGAAGATCCACGTAGGACATGGAGGACTTCCCTTCTGGCGGGTCGTCGGTGCCCACCGGTCGATCGCTTGACTCCGCCTACGTTAGGGGCTGCGACCCGGTCTCGGAGCGGGCGTTCACCGGATGGCAACGCCTCTCAACGCGCGATGTCCACCGGCGTGCCGAGCGGCAGCAGCCTGGCCAGCCGCGTGATGATCCGGTTGTTCACCCGGATGCAGCCGTGCGAGACGTCTCGGCCGATCAGCGAGGGATTGTTCGTACCGTGGATGCCGACCTGGCCGTCGCCTCCCTCGAAGGTCGTGTAGACCGGCGAGAACGCCGAGAGGCCGAGCGCGAAGGGGCCGTAGAAGCCGTTCGGGTTCGGCGGCTTGACCAGGTCGGTGACGTAGTAGCGCCCCAGCGGCGTGGGGCTCAGCGCCTTGCCGGTGCCGATGGGCTCGCGGGCGATCCTCCGTGCGCCGCGAAAGACGAGGAGCCGGTGGCGCCGCAGCTCGATGCGGATCCGGTACGGATTCTGGGCCAGCGAGACGTCGCGTGCACGCACCCAGGCCGTCTGCCGGTTCGGGCGCACGGGAAGGTAGGCGCGCACCCATCCCGGTCGGCGCGAGCGCACGAGGAAGACGAGGGGAACGCGCCGGCCGCCCACACGCCGCGCGTTCACCCGCCGGTAGGGGCGACGGTCACCCGCGCGCCGGAAGACCGGGACCGACCCGCGTCGAGCCCGCGCGACCACGTTCGTGTCGCGGGGCAGCCGGGCGACCGCGGCCGAGGGCGAGAAGGTGACGGGTCGGCGTGAGGTGGGCGCGTGAAGCGCCCGGGGAAGGGGCTCGGAAGACTGCCGGGCAGAGTTGCTCGTGAACGCGCCGGTCGCGAGCAGGCTGACGGCGGCGGACACGACGAGCGCCGCCAGACCGAAGAGGACGCGACGGGCGAGTGGAGACGGGTGAAATGACATGCGAGGGGTCCGTTGTGGACGGCCGCGCCCGTGGCGCGGCCGTCCAACGCGGCGGAAGGGCTCTGGCTAGCCCGTCATGCTCGGCGAGCCGGAGGCCGCCGACCCGGCCGAGGCGCTCGACATGCCGGGAATGAACCCGGTGCCCGCCACCGCGGAGAGAACCTCCGCCATGGTCAACGAGGGCTGGAACGCGTCGGGCGCCGGCGAAGGGCTCGAGCCCTTGCCGATGATGTCCCGCATCCAGCTCGCGTGGCGCGCCTCGATCGGGAGGATCGACGCCGCCGCGGCGAGCACCGTCTTGGCCTTGATGTTGCCGGCCTGGCCGAGGTAGGCCTTCACGCCGGTGTCCTCGAGCGTCATCGCCGTCTGCTGGAACGTCGACTGGCTGGCGGTGGTGCCCTTGAAGTCGAACTTCGGCTTCTTGACGGCCTTGCCGCCGAGGGCCTTCTGCAGCGCGGTCACGTGCTGGGCTTCGTGGTCGGCGACCGTCGCGGCGAACTTCTTCGTCTCGCCGTTGAGGGCGCCCTTGGAGACGGCCTCCTGGTAGAAGGCGGACTCGAGGTACTCGAGCGTCAGCGCGAAGTTGAGGATCGCGACATCGCCCGACGCCGAGCCCTGCGCCAGCGCCGAGGCGGGCAGGGCGGCGAACGCCGCTCCTCCGCCGACGAAGGCGCCGGTGCGGCGCAGGAAGGCCTGGCGGGTGAGGCCGTCCACCTTGGACGCCGCCTCCTGCACGGCCCCGTCACGGTCGAGCTCTGAAAAGCTCGGGAAGTGCTGATTGGACATGTGGGTCAGGATCCTTTCGTTCTCGAGAAGAGGCCGTCTAGCCCTTGATGAAGCCGGTCGCCTTGACGGCCGACAAGATCTCGGACATGGACTTGGCGGGGCTGAACGCGTCGGGGGCGGGAGACGGGTTGTCGCCACGCCCGTTGATGTCGCGGATCCAGGCCGCGTGTCGCGCCTCGACCGGGAGGATGGACCCGGCGGCCATGAGCACCGCGGGGGTCTTGATGTTCGTCGCCTGGCCCTGGTAGGCCGAGACGCCGGTGTCCTCGAGCACCTGCGACGTGGCGGCGAACTTCTTCTGACTCGACGTCGTGCCCTTGAAGTCGAAGCTCGGCTTGGCCTTCGCCTTGGAGCCGAGCGCCGCCTTCAGCGCCGCCACGTGCTGTGACTCGTGCCCAGCGACCACCTGAGCGAAGGTCGCGAGCTCGCCGCTCAGCTTGCCGCTGGCGATCGCACGCTGGTAGAACGTCGACTCGAGGTACTCGAGCGTCAGCGCGAAGTTGAGGATCGTCACGTCGCTTTGGGGAGTGCTTCCGCCCTGGGCGCCGGCGATGGCGAGGGGCACCGCTCCGAGGAGCAGGCCTCCGCCCACGAACGCGCCCGTCTTGCGCAGAAGGCCAGACCGCGTGTCGGTCTCGAGCTCGCCGACCTCGCCGATGGCTTCTTGAAGCGCACCGTCGCGATCGAGCTCTTCTAGGGTGAGTGAGTCGTTATGGGACTCGGACATTGCGGTCGGTCCTTTCTGTCGAACGATGAGATGACCGATAGGAGGTATTCGTGGTGAGCGGGGATTTGGTTCATTCGAGCGCCGCTCGACGCCCTACTTGACGACGATGCGTCCGCGCATCGACGGGTGGTAGTTGCAGTGATATGCGTAGACGCCCGGCTTGGTGAGCCGCACCGACTTCGACGCTCCCTTGCCCACGTTACCGAGGTCGAAGCCGCCCTTGTCCGCGGTGACCGTGTGGTTGGTCGAGTCCACGTTCTTCCAGCGCACCGTGGTGCCCGGCTTGACCGTGACCGTCGCGGGCAGGAAGGTGAAGTTCTTGATCGTGAGCTTCGGCGCCGCGGCCGGCGCCTTGCTCGCGGGAGCCTTCGCCGCCGGGGTCGCGGGGGCCGCCGAGCTCGAAGGCTGCGCGGACGGCGTGGACGCGGCGGGCTTGGACGAGGTTCCTCCGCAACCGACCGGGAGAGCGGCGAGCAGGGCGAGGCCGGCCAGGCGGCCCAGCGGCCGAAAGCGTGCTCTTGGCGTGGCGATCATGCGGGAGGTTGCGAGCAGGCGGGCCCGGTCGGATCAACGTCCCGGCAAACTCCCTCGCTCCGGCCGGCGGCTGTCACAATGTTGTTACAAGCACGTTCTTAACGTAGGATCGGGCGGCTGCGCTGGGCACGGGGCCGAGGAGGCTCCCTCCGTCCAGGCCCGTCTCGACGGGCGGGGTCCGCGGCCACACACCCATGCCACTCTCTGCTCTACCTTCAGCCCATTCCACTCCGAGTGCTCGTCGGGTCGCCAGGAGTCGCTGAGGGCATGCGGCTCGCGCGCTACCTCGACATCGCACTTCTCATGCTCGCCCTTCCCGTGTTCTTGCTCACGGGCCTGCCGCTCCTCGGGTGGGGAGGGATCGCGCTGGCCTGGTGCGTGCAGCGCTGGATCAGCGCCTACACCACCCGTCGCGCCGCCGCCTCGCGCGACCCGCGGACCGTCGCCGGCCTGCTCACGGGCTCCATGATCGGACGCGCCTGGCTGATTGCCCTTACCATCTTCGGCGTCGGGCTCGCCGAGCGCAAGGCCGGCCTCGCCGCCGCCGTGCTCGCGATCCTCCTGCTCACGATCTACATCGCCCTTCAGATGACCACGCGCCCGTTCGAGAACCGCTCGTGAGGACGCGCACCAAGGTCCTCATCGGCGCGGGCATCCTGATCGCCGCGCTCGTCATCCTCGGCGTCGCGTTCCCCTCCTCGGGCAAGAACAGCGCCTACCAGCCCCAGGAGGAGTTCAAGCTCGTCCCGTGGATCAACTTGAAGCTCGGCCCGATCGACATGTCGATCAACAAGGCCGTGCTCTACCTCTTCCTCGCGTCGGTCCTGACGATCCTCACGATGACCTTCATCGCGCGGCGGATGCAGGCCAAGCCCAACCGCATCCAGACCGCCATGGAGGTCGCCTACGGGCTCATGCGCGACAACATCACTCGCGGCAACATGGACGCGAAGATGTCCACGAAGTGGTTCGGCTTCATCTCGACCCTCTTCCTCTTCATCTGGTTCTCGAACATGATCGGCTACGTCCCGCTCCCCACGAGTGAGGAGACCGTGAACGTGTTCGGGTTCCATCTCCCGGCGCTCGCCCTCTACGCGGCGACCGCGAACCTCTCCGTGCCGCTCGTGCTCACGCTTGTCGTGTGGTTCTCCTACCACGTGGAGGGCATCCGCGCCAAGGGCTTCGTCGGCTACTTCAAGGGCTGGGTCCCCGCGGGGATCACCGGCCCGGCGGCGGCTCCGCTCTTCCTGATCGAGATCATCTCGCAGTTCGTGCGCATCATCTCCCTGTCCGTGCGGCTCTTCGCGAACATCCTCGCCGGCCACCTGCTGATCCTCTTCATGGCCGGAGGGCTCGTCGTCCTGCTCGGCCTGGCCGCGCTCGGCGCTCTGACCGGCCCGATCGCGGTCGTCTTCTTCATCTTCGAGGTGGGCCTGATCGCCACCCTGCAGGCCTTCATCTTCGCCACGCTCGCCTCCATCTACCTCGGCGAAGCAACCACCGCCCACTGACCCGACAACTCCAGGAGGTACCCCACCCCATGTTGCATGCCCTCATCCCCTTCGCGGCCTCAGACCCGTCCATGGGACTCAAGTCGATCGCGCTCGGTGTCGGCGCCGGCCTCGGCACCATCGGCCCGGGCATCGGGGTGGGCTACATCTTCGGCAAGGTGATCGAGTCCGTCACCCGCCAGCCCGAGATGCGTGACGAGATCACCTCGATCCAGTGGCTCGGCTTCGCCCTGACCGAGGCGATCGTGTTCTACGCCTTCATCTTCGGCCTCATCGCGTTCTTCCTCTAGGCCGATGCCGACCCCCTCCCTACCGCTCGCCTCCGGCGGCTCCTTCCTCGTCTCCCCGAGCCTGGGGCTGATGATCTGGACGCTCCTGGCCTTTCTGGCGACGCTGTTCATCCTGCGCCGCTTCGCGCTGCCGAAGATCCAGGAGGGACTCGATCGTCGCCAGCATGCGATCGAGGAGTCGATCGACGCCGCCGACCGCACGCGCCAGCAGGCCGACGAGCTGCTCGCGGAGTACCGCGAGCGCCTCGGCGACGCCCGCCAGCAGGCCGAGCAGATCGTTTCGCGCGCCCAGCGCGCGGGCGAGGTGCACGAGCAGGAGTCGCACGACGAGGCCAAGCGCAAGCGCGAGGAGCTCATGGAGCAGACGCGGCGCGACATCGAGCAGGAGACCCAGCGCGCGATCCAGGAGATCCGTCGCGAGGTCACCGACCTCACGCTCCTGGCCACCGAGAAGGTGACCCGCAAGTCGCTCACCGACGAGGACCAGAAGCGCCTCGTGGACGAGGCGTTGGGTGAGCTCGACTTCGAGGCGCTCTCGGGCAACGGCGGCGAGCGGAGGCGCGGCGGCTAGTCCGCCGCCCCGCTGACGCATGGAGGAGATCGGCAAGATCTACGCGCGCTCGCTCTTCGAGGTCGCCGAGGAGGCGGACAAGCTCGACGTGGTGCGCGAGCAGCTCGGCGAGTTCGCCGACGCGGTGGCGGAGTCGCACGATCTCTCCGTGTTCCTGTTCTCCCCCTACTTCTCGACGGAGGAGAAGAAGGAGGGGCTCCGCAAGGTCATGGACGACGTCGACGAGACGTTCGAGAACTTCCTCGAGCTCCTGCTCGAGCAGCACCGGATGCCCGCGATCCACCGGATCCGGCGGGAGTACGAGACGTTGTGGGATCGCCAGAACGACGTGCTGCCGGTCGAGGTCACGAGCGCGGTCGAGCTCGACGAGGAGACCGTGAAGTCCGTCGGCGACCGGATCGGCGAGCAGACCGGCCGCAAGGTCGAGCTCACGAGCCGCGTCGATCCCGACATCCTCGGCGGCCTCGTCCTCCGCGTCGGCAACTCGATCCTCGACGCGTCCATCCGCAACCGACTCGATCAACTTCGCAAGCAGGTCGCGCGAGCCTAGGCTCTGCGCGCACTTCCTCCAAAGGAGCCAGCCCCAGCCCCATGCAGATCAAGCCCGACGAGATCACCTCCATTCTCAAGGACCGCATCCAGGGGCTCGACGTCGAGTCGGCCGACCTCGCCGAGGTGGGCACGGTCCTCTCCGTGGGCGACGGGATCGCGCTCGTGCACGGACTCGAGGACTGCATGTCGCTCGAGATGCTCGAGTTCCCGCACGGGGTTACCGGGCTCGCCCTCAACCTTGACTCCGACAACGTCGGCGTCGTGCTCTTCGGCGAGTGGGAGCACGTCGTCGAGGGCGACACGGTCAAGCGGACCAAGAGCCTGCTCGAGGTGCCCGTCGGCGACGAGCTCCTCGGTCGCATCGTCGACCCCCTCGGCAACCCGCTCGACGGCAAGGGCGAGATCTCCACCGAGAAGACCCGCCCCGCCGAGTTCAAGGCCCCCGGCGTGGTGCAGCGCCAGCCGGTCGAGGAGCCGCTGCAGACCGGGCTCAAGGCGATCGACTCGATGATCCCGATCGGCCGCGGCCAGCGCGAGCTGATCATCGGCGACCGCCAGACGGGCAAGACGACGATCGCCCTCGACACGATCATCAACAACCAGGACAAGGACGTGATCTGCGTCTACGTGGCCATCGGGCAGCGCATGGCCACGGTGGTGCAGCTCGCCGAGACGCTCTCGGAGAACGGCGCGCTCGAGAACACGATCATCGTCGCCGCTCCCGCCGACGAGGCGGCGCCGATCAAGTTCCTCGCGCCCTACGCCGGCTGCGCGATGGCCGAGCACTTCCTCTACGACGGGAAGGCGGCGCTGATCATCTACGACGATCTGACCAAGCACGCCTACGCCTATCGCCAGATGTCGCTCCTGCTGCGCCGCCCGCCGGGTCGCGAGGCCTACCCGGGCGACGTCTTCTACCTGCACTCCCGCCTGCTCGAGCGCGCGGTGAAGCTGAACGACGACCTCGGCGGCGGCTCGCTGACCGCGCTGCCGATCATCGAGACCCAGGCCGGCGACGTCTCGGCCTACGTCCCCACGAACGTGATCTCGATCACCGACGGCCAGATCTTCCTCGAGCCCAAGCTCTTCTACTCGGGGGTGAGGCCGGCGATCAACGTCGGGATCTCCGTCTCCCGGGTGGGCGGCAACGCCCAGATCCAGGCGATGAAGAAGGTCGCCGGGCGCCTGAAGCTCGAGCTCTCCCAGTTCCGCGATCTCGAGGCCTTCGCCCAGTTCGGCTCCGACCTCGATCCCGACACGCAGAAGACGCTCGCCCGCGGTGAGCGCCTGGTCAAGACGCTCAACCAGGACGAGCGCCAGCCACTCCCGGTCGGGGACCAGGTGGTGCAGGTCTACGCTGCGACGAACGGGTACCTCGATCGGATCACGGTCGACCGGGTGGAGGAGTTCCTCGACGGGCTCGCCCAGCGGGTGAGCTCCGAGCACCCCGAGCTGCGCAACAAGATCGCCGACGGCGACTGGTCGGACGGTACGCAGGAAGAGCTCAAGGGAGCGATCGGGGAGTACGCCGAGGACTTCGGCTACGACCTCGACGAGGAGGGCCAGCCCCTCGAGGACGACAAGCCCAGGGACGGCGACGGGGAGCGCGAGGGCGAGCAGGCCCGTTCCCGGGGCGAGCAAGACAAGGGCGAGGGCGAGCAGGACTCGGACTCCCGCTCGGAGAACGGCAAGGGCGAGAAGTCCGAGGACTCCGAGAAGGAGACGGCCAGCGCGTGAGCCAGAAGGACGTCCAGACCCGCATCGGGTCGGTCAAGAACATCCAGAAGATCACCCGCGCGATGGAGATGGTCGCGGCGGCGCGCCTGCGCAAGGCCGACCAGCGCATCGCCGCCCTGCGCCCCTACGCCGACGCGCTGCGCCGCATGACGCGCCAGGCCGCGGAGGCGGCGGGGAACGTCCCGAGCCAGCCCATCCTCCAGGAGCACGACTCGGTGAACACGGTGGGCCTCATCCTGGTGACGAGCGACCGCGGGCTGGCGGGCGCCTTCAACTCCCAGATCCTGCGCGCCGGCATCCGGGCGGCCGCCGAGCACGAGCGCGAAGGGCGTAAGGCCGCTTACTTCGCCGTGGGCCGCCGCGGCGCCTCCTCGCTCACCTTCCGCGCGGCCGAGCCCGAGGAGAGCTTCACGGGCTTCACCGACCGCCCCTCCTACGCCGACGCGCGTGCGATCGCCCAGTCGGTGATGGCGGCCTACATCGACGGCAAGGTCGACCGGGTGGAGATCTTCTACAACGGCTTCGTTTCGGCGATGACCCAGAACTCGCGCCGCGAGACGCTGCTGCCCCTGCAGCAGGCCGACGTGCTCGGAGACGAGGACGACGAAGACGGGGACGGAGGTGGAGACGGCGCCTCGGAGGAGGAGAAGGCCCGCAAGCGCGACAAGCGGGCGCTGGTCGAGTACGAGCCCGATCCGGAGGAGATCCTCAAGCGGCTCATACCCGACTACGTGGAGATCTCGATCTACCGAGCCCTGCTCGAGTCCACCGCCTCCGAGCACGGCGCCCGCATGACCGCCATGCGCTCGGCCTCGGACAACGCCAAGGAGATCATCGAGGACCTGACCCTCGAGATGAACCGCGCCCGCCAGGCGGAGATCACCCAGGAAATCATGGAAGTCGTCGCCGGCGCCGAGGCGCTGGGCTAGGAGAGAAACGCATGGCTGGCTTCAAGGACATCAAGGACAAGATCGCCGACGCGGCCGAGAGCCGTCGTGAGAACGCCCAGGGCGCCGGCTCGACCGGCGCCGCCGCGAGCGAGTCGCAGACGGCGAGCGACAGCGCGATCCCGAACGGCGAGCGCCGCGAGGACGGACAGCGCGCGGAGGGCTCGGACGGTTCTGAGCGCGCCGAGGGCACCGGACCTACCGGCGACACCGGCGCCCGCAAGGAGGAGCTAGAGCACGAGCTCGCCCAGATCGAGGATCGGGAGCGCTCCGAGGGCGGGGCGGAGCAGAGCGGCTCCGACGACAAGGAGTCCGAGCGCAACCTCGGCCGGATCGAGGCCATCCAGGGCGTAGTGCTCGAGCTGGTGTTCCCCGACAAGCTTCCCGAGATCAACCACGCGGTCACGATCAAGCGCCGTGAGGTAGAGGGCAGCGACGCCGAGGGCCAGGAGGCCCAGCCGGGGGGCATGGACGACGTGCTCGTCTGCGAGGTGCAGCAGCACCTCGGCGACGACCGTGTCCGCGTGGTGGCCATGGACGTGACCGACGGGCTCGCCCGCGGCGACGAGGTCATCGACACGGGGCAGGCGATCACCGTCCCCGTCGGCGACGTGACGCTCGGGCGCATCTTCAACCTGCTCGGCGAGCCCATCGACATGGGCGACGCCCTACCCGACGACGTCGAGCGCTGGCCGATCCACCGCGAGTCTCCCTCGGTCGAAGACCTCACGCCGACCACCGAGATGTTCGAGACCGGCATCAAGGTCATCGATCTGCTCGCCCCCTATGCGAAGGGCGGCAAGGTCGGCCTGTTCGGCGGCGCGGGCGTGGGCAAGACCGTGCTCATCCAGGAGCTCATCAACAACATCGCCCAGGAGCACGGCGGCCTGTCGGCGTTCTGCGGCGTGGGCGAGCGCTCGCGCGAGGGCAACGACCTCTGGCTCGAGATGAAGGAGTCGGGCGTCATCGACAAGACGATGCTCGTCTTCGGTCAGATGAACGAGCCGCCCGGCGCGCGTATGCGCGTCGCGCTCTCCGGCCTGACGATGGCCGAGTACTTCCGCGAGCAGGGCGGCCAAGACGTGCTGCTCTTCATCGACAACATCTTCCGCTTCGTGCAGGCGGGCTCGGAGGTCTCGGCGCTCCTGGGGCGCATGCCCTCCCAGGTCGGCTACCAGCCGACGCTCGAGACCGAGATGGGCCAGCTCCAGGAGCGCATCACCTCGACCCGCCAGGGGTCGGTCACCTCCGTGCAGGCGATCTACGTGCCGGCGGACGACTTGACCGACCCGGCGCCGGCCTCGGTGTTCGCCCACCTGAACTCCACCACGACGCTCTCGCGGGCCATCTCCGAGAAGGGCATCTACCCCGCGGTCGACCCGCTCGACTCGACGTCCACCATCCTCAAGCCCGACATCGTGGGCGAGGAGCACTTCGACGTCGCCAACGAGGTCAAGGAGATCCTCCAGCGCTACAAGGAGCTGCAGGACATCATCGCCATCCTCGGCATCGACGAGCTCTCCGACGACGACCGCCTCACGGTGCAGCGGGCGCGCAAGGTCGAGCGCTTCCTCTCCCAGCCGTTCTTCGTGGCCGAGGCCTTCACGGGCACCACCGGGGAGTACGTCTCGATCGACGAGACCGTCCGGGGCTTCAAGGAGATCATCGAGGGCAAGCACGACGACCTGCCCGAGCGGGCCTTCTTCCTCAAGGGCTCGATCGATCAGGTCGTCTCCGACGCCAAGAAGGGCTCCGAGAAGGACGAGGACGGAAAGGACGAACAGGACGAGGACGACGGCGCCGAGAAGCGCGAGGAGCCGAAGTCTGAGTCGAAGTCCGACTCGAAGTCCGACGAGGAGGACGAGGACAAGGACAAGGACGACTCCAAGAAGAAAGACGAGTCCTAGCCGTGGCCGAGCATGCGAAGTTCGTCGTAGAGGTCCTCACCCCCGACGGCGAGATCTTCAACGACGAGGTGCAGATGGTCTCGACGCGGACGGGAACGGGCTCCATCGGGATCCTCGCCAACCACACGCCGCTCCTGGCCATGCTCGACCCGACGGAGCTCCGGCTCTTCAAGTCCGACTCCGACGTGGTGAGCTTCGCCCAGGGCGAGGGCTACCTGCAGATGCAGAACAACCGCGCCTTGGTGCTCGTGGAGGAGGCGACCCCGCCCGAGGAGCTCGACTCGAGCGATCTGCAGGAGAAGCTCAAGGCCGCCGAGCAGGCCTACGAGAACGCCGAGGAGGACTCCGAGGAGCGCCGCGTGGCCGAGCGCGACAAGCGCCGTTGGGAGGCCTTCGGCAAGATCGCTGGAGGCTCCTAGCCGCCTCGGGCCCGGTCCTCGGGCGCCCTATCCTCTGCGGGAATGACCGATGAGCGGGCGCTGGCCGAGCGTCTCATCTCCTATGACACCTCGGGGCGCGACGGCCTGTGCACCGCCGCCGGGTTCATCAAGGGGTGGCTTGAGTCACAGGGGCTGGCGGTCGAGGATCGCTCGTTCAACGGGCTGCCGGTCATCCTCGCCGAGGCCGGGCCGCCCGAGGGCCCCTCGGTGATTCTCCACGGGCATTTCGACGTGGTGCCCGGCCACCCCCGGCAATTTCACCCCCGCGTCGAGGGCGACCGTCTCATCGGTCGCGGGGCCTACGACATGAAGGGCGCGCTGGCCGCGATGATGTGCGCGCTGGGCGACGCCGGAGCGCAGGATCGGGTGCGGGTCAAGCTCCTGTGCGTGCCCGACGAGGAGTCCGAGGAGCTCGACGTCCGCTCGACCCAGGAGCTCGTTCGCGCCGGCCTCTCCGGCGACTTCGCGATCACGGGAGAGCCGACCGACCTGCACATCGGCGTCCAGGCTAAGGGCGTCCTGGCCATGCAGATGGAGATCAGCGGCCGGGCGGCGCACTCCTCGACGCCGTGGTTGGGGGACAACGCGGTGCTCAAGGCCGTCGACGTCTTTCGCCAGATCGAGTCCCTGCCGTTCTCGCGCGAGTCATCCGAGCTCTTCGATCGCCCGTCGATCAACCTCGGCCGACTCCACGGCGGCGACGCGGTGAACAAGGTGCCCGACTCGTGCGTGATGGCGGTCGACGTGCGCTACCTCCCGGGGCAGGACCCGGGCGAGATCCTCGCCCAGATCCGGCGCATCCCCGACGTGTCGGTGACGCGGACCTTCGTCCACGTGCCGGCCATCGTCTCGACCCGCGACCCGCACGTCCGCGCGCTCTGCGTTGCGGTCGGTCGCTCCGTCGAGGGCCAGGCTCTAAGCGTCGGGCGCGACGGCGCCTCCGATGCCGTGTGCTTCCTCCAGGCGGGGATTCCCGCGGTCGAGTTCGGTCCGTCCGGCGCGGGGCACCACGGCCCCGAGGAGTGGGTATCGGTGAGCTCGCTGGCGCGCTACCGGCGAGCGCTCGGCGACTTCGTGGCCGCGGTGGGCGCCGGCCTCGACGGCCTCGCTGAGCCGGCTCCCGGGCTCCACGCGATCGAGGGCGGCCTGGCGTGAGGGGCCAGGCGCCCGAGCGCGTCAGGTGGGGGATGTGGAAGCGGTTCCTGCTCGGCGGCGCGCTCGTCGTGCTGCTGACCGCCACCGCCACTGCCACCGCCGTCCTGCTCGAGGTCAACAACGTCGTTCGGGCGATCGACATCGGCGGCAAGGCGATCGCCGCACCGGTCACCGCGGCGGCGCCGGGGGCGCCGCAGACCCTCCTCGTCATCGGCTCCGACCGCCGGTTCCGAGATCGCCGTGACCTCCACAACGCGCGCTCGGACACGATCATCCTCGTGCGGCTGAACGCGCAGGCGGGGGCGACCACGATCATGTCGATCCCGCGCGATCTGAAGGCCCACATCCGCCGCCCGGACGGGCGCGTGCAGACCGACAAGATCAACGCGGCCTACTCCGTCGGGGGTCCGTCGCTCACCGCGAGCACGGTCATGCGGCTCCTCTCCACCCCCGGCCGGCCGTTCAGGATCAACCACGTCGTGAACGTGAACTTCGGCGGGTTCAGGGCCGCGGTCGACGCGCTCGGATGCGTCTACGCCGACATCGACCGCCGCTACTTCAACGACAACAACCCCCCGGTGGACTCCTCCCAGGATTACGCGACGATCAACATCAAGCCCGGCTACCAGCGGCTCTGCGGCTCCGACGCGCTCGACTACGTGCGCTTTCGACACCTCGACACCGACATCGTGCGCGCCGCGCGCCAGCAGGACTTCCTGCGCCAGGCCAAGCAGCAGTTCGGCACGAGCCGGCTCTTCGCCAGTCGCGCCCGGCTGGCCGGCATCTTCGGCCGCTACACGCAGACCGACACGGAGTTCCACTCCGAGCGCGGATTGCTGAAGCTCCTCGATCTCGCGGCGTTTCTCGGGCCCAAGCCGATCCAGGAGGTCCACTTCCCGGCCATCATTCCCAACGACCCCAACGACCCCTACGTGCGTACGACGCGCTCGGGATTGGAGCGGGCGGTGCGGCAGTTTATGGGCGCTCAGGCCTCGGCTGGGCCGCGGGGTCCCGTGCGCCGCGCACCGCGCCTGCCGCGCCGCCGCTCCAAGGTCAGGCCGAGCTCGATCCCCGGACTCATCGAGGCCGCGGGGCTCGGACGCCAGCAGGTCGCCAACCTGGGCGCGGCGGGCCTTCCCGTCTACTTTCCCCGCCTCCTGCTCTCCACCGCGAGCTACGTGAGCCCGTCCTCGGGTGCGCCGCGGGCCTACCGGATTCGGGACCTCCGCGGCCACGTGTATCCGGCCTACCGCATGGTCCTCGACTCGGGTAGGGGACTCGGAAACTTCCTCGGCGTGCAGGGCACGACCTGGCTCACGCCGCCGATCCTGCGCCACCCGAGCGAGATCCGCGTCGTCGGCGGTAGGTCGCTTCAGCTGTTCTTCGACGGAAGTCGCCTGCGGCTCGTCGCCTGGCGGACGACCCGTGCGGTGTACTGGATCTCCAACACCCTCCAGGAGAACGTGGGCAACGCCCAGATGCTCGGCATGGCGGCCTCGCTGGCGCGCTGAGACCCGCGCGCGCCCGGCCGGGAGAGGGCTCGGCTACTCTTCGGCCCCGATGAGCGCCTCTCGCGAGCCGATCGCCGTCATCGGCACGGGGTACGTCGGTCTGGTCAGTGCCGCGGGCTTCGCCGAGCTCGGCAGCGAGGTCTTCTGCGTGGATGTCGACGCGGAGAAGGTCGCCCGTCTGCAGGGGGGGGAGATCCCGATCTACGAGCCGGGACTCGAGGAGCTCGTCAGGCGCCACCGCGAGCGCCTGCACTTCTCCACCGAGCTCGGTCCGGCGCTCGAGCACGCCCGGCTCCTGTTCGTCGCGGTGGGGACCCCGCCGACCTACTCCGGCGACGCCGATCTCTCCGCCGTGCGCGCGGTGGTGGCCTCCATGCCCGCCTCCGATCGGCACGCGCTGGTGATGAAGTCCACCGTGCCGGTGGGCACCGGCGCCTCGATCAAGCGCACCTTCGCCGAGCAGGGCAAGTCGGGCTTTCGCTACGTCTCGTGTCCCGAGTTCCTCAAGGAGGGCTCGGCCGTGAGCGACTTCCTCAATCCCGACCGCGTCGTCGTGGGCGACGAGGGCGACTGGGCCGGGGACGCCGTCGTCGAGCTCTACTCCCCGCTCGGCGCGGCTCTGTTGCGCACCGACATCGCGAGCGCCGAGATGATCAAGCTCGCCTCGAACGCGTTCCTGGCCACGAAGATCTCCTTCATCAACGAGATCGCCGTCGTCTGCGAGGAGGTCGGAGGCGACGTGATCGAGGTCGCCCGGGGGATGGGGATGGACGATCGCGTCGGTCCCAAGTTCCTGAACGCGGGCATCGGTTGGGGGGGCTCGTGCTTCGGCAAGGACGTGATGTCGCTCAAGAAGATCGCCGCCAACTCGGGCTACCAGTTCCAGCTCCTGAACGCCTCGCTCGAGGTCAACGAGCTCCAGAAGCGGCGCGTGGTGCAGAAGCTCCAGAAGCACCTTGGCCCACTGGTGGGCAAGGAGATCGCCATGCTCGGCCTCGCCTTCAAGCCCAACACCGACGACATGCGCGACGCCGCCTCGCTCGTGCTCGCCGCGCGGTTGCAGGCCGACGGCGCGCGCGTCAGGGCGTTCGACCCGGTGGCCGAGGAGGAGGCGCGCACGCTCATGACCGGCGTCACGTTCGCCGAGGACGCCATGGACGCGGTGAGCGGCGCCGACGCGTGCGTGCTCGTCACCGAGTGGGCCGAGTTCGCCGAGCTCGACTGGCGGGAGGTCGCCGAGCGCATGAGCGGACGGCTGCTCGTCGACGGGCGAAACTTCCTCGACCCCACCACGGTGCGCGCCGCCGGCCTCGAGTACGAGGGCGTCGGGCGGCGCGCGTAGAAGCCATGCAGGCGCTGATACTCGCCGGGGGGGAGGGCACGCGGCTGCGTCCGCTCACCTCCACCGTCCCCAAGCCCGTGGTGCCGCTCGTCGATCGTCCGTTCGTGGCCTTCATGCTCGAGTGGCTGCGCGCACACGGCGTCGATGACGTGGTCATGTCGTGCGGGTTCATGGCTGCCGGCGTGCACAACGTGCTCGGCGACGGCTCGCACTTCGGCCTGCGCCTGCGCTACGTGGAGGAGCCGACCCCTATGGGCACCGGCGGCGCGATCAAGTTCGCCGAATCGCTGCTCGACGAGCGCTTTCTCGTGCTCAACGGGGACGTGCTCACCGACCTCGACCTCTCCGCCCAGATCGCGCAGCACGAGCAGACCGGCGCGCGTGCGACGCTCGCCCTCATCGGGGTCGACGATCCTTCCGCCTACGGGCTCGTCCGGCTCGAGGAGGATGGATCGGTGCGTGAGTTCCTCGAGAAGCCGAGCCCCGACCTCGTCGACCCGCGGGCCCTCATCAGCGCCGGCGCCTACGTGCTCGAGCGCGAGGTGCTCGAGCTCATGCCGGCCGGCGAGAACGTCTCCGTCGAGCGCGACGTGTTCCCCGTCCTCGTCGAGCACGGGCTCTTCGGCTACGCGGCGGAGGGCTACTGGCTCGACATCGGCACCCCGGAGCGCTACCTGCAGGGGACGTGGGACATCCTCGAGGGCACCGTCTCGACCTCGGTCCGCGACCGACTGGACGAGACCAACCGCGCGCTCGGAGACCGGGTCGAGATCGAGGGGCGGGTGATCGCGCCGGCCCTGATCGACGACGGCGTTCGCATCGCCTCCGGCGCCCAGGTCGGGGGAAGGGTCGTGCTCGGGCGTGACGTCTCCGTGGGCGCCGGCGCGCATATCGAGCGCTCGGTCGTGCTCCAGGGCGCGGAGATCGGCGAGAACTGCTCGATCTCGGCGTGCATCGTGGGGGCGGGCGCGCGGATCGGCCCGCGCTGCGTGCTGCGCGACGGCGTGGTTCTCGGCGAGGGCGTCACGCTCGGCGCGGGCAATGCGCTCTCGGGCGAGACGCGGGTCTTCCCGGGGGTCGAGCTGCCCGACGGGGCGATCCTGTCTTGAGCGATCTCAGCCGGGAGCGGGTGGAGGCGATCGACCGTGCCGGTCAGCTCGCCGACGTCCTGGCGATGCCCGACCACCTGCGCGACGCGCTCTGGCGGGTCGAGTCCGCCCGCATCCCGGCGCGCGACGCCCCCGGGGGGCTCGTGGTGGCCGGGATGGGTGGCTCGGGGATCGGCGGCGCGCTCGCCTTGGCCGCGCTGGGTGATCAGGCCTCGCGTCCGATCGCGCTCACGCGCGACTACGGGATTCCCTCCTGGGTGACCCCGGACACGACGGTGCTGTGCTCGAGCTACTCGGGCGACACGGAGGAGACCCTGGCCGCCTACGAGGCCGCCGGCGCGCTCGGCGCCTTTCGCGTCGTGGCCACCACGGGCGGCAAGCTCGCCGGCGCCGCCCGCGCCGACGGCGTTCCGGTGATCCCTCTGCCCGCGGCGCTGCAGCCGCGCGCGGCGGTGGCGTACATGACCGTGGCCGCGCTCGAGGTGGCCTCGCTCTGCGGCGCGGGCGAACGCCAGCACGTGGAGATCGACGTGGCCGCCGCGGCGGCCGAGCGCCTGCTCGTCGAGTGGGGGCCCGATGGCGCGCAGGACAGCCTTCCGCGCTCGCTCGCCCGCGGCCTGCACGGCACGATCCCGGTCATCGCCGGCGCGGGGCTCACCGCTCCCATTGCCTACCGCTGGAAGTGCCAGCTCAACGAGAACGCCAAGGTGCCGGCGTTCTCGCACGATCTGCCCGAGCTCGACCACAACGAGATCGTCGGCTGGCAGGGCGCCGGCGAGCTCGGGCGCTTCGCCGCGCTCTTCCTCGACGACTCCGATCTGCACCCCCGCGTGCGTCAGCGGATCGAGATCACCCGCGGGGTCATCGCGTCGAGCGCCGCCTCGACCTTCCGCGTCGAGTCCCGCGGGGAGCGCCGGCTCGAGCGCGTGATGTCGCTCGTCCTGCTCGGCGATCTCGTCTCGATCTACCTCGCCGTGCTCCGGGACATCGATCCCTCGCCCGTGGAGGCCATCGAGCGCCTCAAGGGCGAGCTCGCCCGCGGCTGAACGCGAGCGCGCTCTTCGCGCGTTTGCTCTGCACACAATCGGCACATCCCGCGGCTCTCTCGTCACTCAAGAGGCCCTACGGTTGCCCCTCCCGCCGAAGGGCTACCCCCGGGTACCCGATGAGCTACCCCCGGGTAGCTCTTACCCCTCTCAGGTTCTCCGCTCCGGCCATCGACGTCTCGCCCTTGGGCTTGCGGCTACCTCCGGGTACCCCATGAGCTACCCCCGGGTAGCCCCGCCGACCCAGGGGCATCGGAGGGGGGGGCCGTGAGCGCGGACGAGATCGACTACCCCGTGAAGGGCTGGCTCCTCGGCGAGCCGCTGCCCGACCTGGACCGGCTCCCGCGGGCGCGCTGGCGCGAGGTCCTTGCGCCGCTGAGCTCCCGGGCTCGCGATTGGACCATCCGTCGCGTCGCGCCGGAGAACATCGTGGCCGCGGTGGAGCTCGACCTAGAGTTGGCGGGAGAGGACGAGGAGCGCCGAGAGGCCATGCGGCGCGTAGCCGCGCGAGGGCAGTCGCTGCCCGAGCCGCGTGTCGCTCGGACTGTGGCGCGTCAGCTCAATCTCAAGATGAGCTCCGAGCAGATGGCCGACCTGCGTCGCTTGGCCGAGATGCTCTCGCTGCGGCCCACCCAACTCGCGCGCATGCTGGTTCTCAGCGGGGTGCGCCGGATGCTCTACGAAGAGGGCCGGCGGACGCCCCAACCTTGACACACCTGTGGTAACGTTGATGGGGAGTGGCGCCCTCGAAGACTCTGACTATTCACGAGGCCGCCGGTACCACGGGTTGGTCGGCGCGCATGCTGCGCTACGTGGAGCGCACAGGGCTTGTGGAGCCCGAGCGCTCGGCCGGGGGCTATCGGCTCTACGGTCCCGGTGAGCTCCAGCGGCTCGGCACCCTTCGCGCTCTGCTCGCGCGGTTCGGATTGGCGCTGTCCGATCTCGGCTTCGCGGCGCGGATGCGCGCCGAGCCGGAGATGCGTGCGGCCGTCGAGGCGTGGCTTGACGAGACGCCGCGCCGCCCCGAGCACGTACCCGCGGCCGAATGGCTGCGCTTCGAGCAGCACAAGCATGAAGGGCTGCTCGCCGCGGCCGCCCGCCCGAACCTCGAGCCATTGGAGACCGCATGAGCACCACCGCCGCCGCCCCCCTCACCGCGAAGGACTTCAAGGTCGCCGACCTCTCCCTCGCCACCTTCGGTCGCAAGGAGATCGAGCTCGCCGAGCATGAGATGCCCGGCCTCATGAAGACGCGCGAGGAGTTCGGCGCCAGCCAGCCGCTGCGTGGCGCGCGCGTGACGGGCTCGCTGCACATGACGATCCAGACCGCCGTGCTCATCGAGACCCTCACCGCGCTGGGGGCGGAGGTGCGCTGGGCGAGCTGCAACATCTTCTCCACCCAGGATCACGCCGCCGCCGCAATCGCCGTCGGCCCGGACGGCACGCCGGAGGAGCCGCGTGGCGTCCCCGTGTTCGCCTGGAAGGGCGAGACGCTCGAGGAGTACTGGTGGTGCACCGTGCAGGCGCTCACCTGGCCCGAGGGCGGCCCGAACATGATCCTCGACGACGGCGGCGACGCGACTCTGCTCGTGCACCAGGGAACGGACTTCGAGAAGGCCGGCGCGGTGCCCGACCCGGCCAGCGCCGACTCGGAGGAGTTCCGCGTCGTCCTCGGCCTCCTGCAGCGCTCGCTCGAGGAGGACGCCCAGAAGTGGACCCGTATCGGCGAGGGCATCCTCGGCGTCACCGAGGAGACGACCACGGGCGTGCACCGGCTCTACCAGATGCAGGAGACCGGCCAGCTCCTCTTCCCCGCGATCAACGTCAACGACTCCGTGACGAAGTCGAAGTTCGACAACCTCTACGGCTGTCGCCACTCGCTCGTGGACGGAATCAACCGCGCCACCGACGTGATGATCGCCGGCAAGGTCGCGGTCATCTGCGGCTTCGGCGACGTCGGCAAGGGGTGCGCGGACTCGCTACGGGGCCAGGGCGCCCGGGTGATCGTCACCGAGGTCGACCCGATCTGCGCGCTGCAGGCGGCGATGGAGGGCTACCAGGTGGCGACGCTCGAGGACGTGGTGGAGCGCGGGGACATCTTCGTCACGGCCACGGGCAACAAGGACATCATCACCGCCGCCGACATGGCGCGGATGAAGCACCAGGCGATCGTCGGGAACATCGGGCACTTCGACAACGAGATCGACATCGTCGGACTCGAGCACATGAAGGGCATCGAGCGGACCACGGTCAAGCCGCAGGTCGACGAATGGCGCTTCTCCGACGGCCACACGGTGATCGTGCTCTCCGAGGGCCGGCTGCTGAACCTGGGCAACGCGACGGGGCACCCGAGCTTCGTCATGTCGAACTCGTTCACGAACCAGACGATCGCCCAGATCGAGCTCTTCACGAAGAACGACGAGTACGAGAAGCGGGTCTACATCCTGCCCAAGGCGCTGGACGAGAAGGTCGCCCGGCTGCACCTCGACGCGCTCGGGGTGCGGCTGACGGAGCTCTCCTCCGACCAGGCGGCCTATATCGGCGTCCCGGTCGAGGGTCCCTACAAGTCAGACCACTACCGCTACTAGAGCGCACGGAGGCCGGATGGCCGTCTCGTCGAGGGCCTCGGAAGTCGCCGACGTCTCGCTCGCCGCCGCGGGGCAGACGCGGATCGACTGGGCCGACGAGCAGATGCCGGTCCTGCGCTCGATCTCCGAGCGCTTCTCCCGCGAGCGCCCGCTCGCCGGAGTGCGCATCGCGGCCTGCCTGCACGTCACCGCCGAGACGGCCAACCTGATCCGCACGCTGCGGGCCGGAGGCGCGGAGCCCGCGCTGTGCGCGTCGAACCCGCTCTCGACCCAGGACGACGTCGCGGCGGCGCTCGTCGAGCGCCACGGGGCCGAGGTGCACGCGGTCTTCGGGGAGGACCTCGAGACCTACCGTCGTCATCTCGCCGAGGTGGTCGACCGCGCGCCCCACGTGACGATGGACGACGGTGCCGACGTGGTCTCCCACGTCCACGGTGAGCGACCCGAGCTGATCGGCGGAATCCTCGGCGGGACGGAGGAGACCACCACGGGCACCATCCGCCTGCGCGCGCTCGAGGCCGAGGGTCGCCTCGGCTTCCCGGTCATCGCCGTCGGCGAGGCCCACACCCAGGAGCTCTTCGACCACCGCTACGGGACGGGCCAGTCGACGCTCGACGGGATCCTTCGCGTGACGAACATCCTGCTCGCCGGACGGGTGGTCGTCGTCCTCGGCTATGGACGCTGCGGCAAGGGCGTGGCCCTGCGCGCGCAGGGCGCCGGCGCCCAGGTCGTCGTCTGCGAGGTGGATTCGCTGCGAGCCCTCGAGGCGTCCATGGACGGCTTTGCGGTGCGCCGCGCCACCGAGGCGGCCTCGGTGGGTGACGTCTTCATCACCGTCACCGGTGGGCGCGACGCGCTCGGCCCGGAGCACTTCGCCCTGATGCGAGACGGGGCCATCCTGGCCAACGCCGGCCATTTCGACGTCGAGATCGACGTCGCGGCTCTGGCCGCCCAGGCCGCGGAGCGGCGGGACGTCCGCCCCTTCGTCGAGGAGTACACGCTCGGCGAGGGCCGCCGGATCAACCTCCTGGCCGACGGGCGAGTGGTGAACCTCGCCGCGGGCGAGGGGCATCCCGCATCGGTGATGGACATGGCCTTCGCGAGCCAGGCGCTCTGCGTGGAGCACCTCGTCACGCGCGGCGAGGCGCTCTCGAGCCGCGTCCACGCCGTGCCCGAGCAGATCGACGCCGTCCTCGCCCGCCTCAAGCTCGCTGCGCTCGGAGTGGAGATCGATCGACTCACGCCCGAGCAGGAGCTCTACCTGAGCTCGTGGCGGCGGGGCACGTGACGCTCGACCCGCAGATCCAGGCGGTGCTCGACGCCGTGCCGGCCGAGAGCCCCTCGACCCGGGAGCTCGGCGTGGAGGAGGCGCGTGCCGACCTCGAGCGGATGGCGGTGGCGATGTGCGGCAACGGAGAGGCCGTGGCGTGGAGCGAGGATCGCCACGCGCCCGGGCCCGCGGGTGAGGTGCCCTTGCGCCTCTACGCCCCCGAGGGGAGCGGTCCGCTGCCGCTCGTCGTCTACCTCCACGGGGGTGGCTGGGCGGTGGGCTCCCTCGACTCCTTCGACGCGCTCTGCCGGCGCCTGGCCAACCGCTCCGAAGCGCTCGTGGTCTCCGTCGCCTACCGGCTCGCGCCCGAGCACCCCTTTCCGGCGGCGCTCCAGGACGCCGAGGCGGCGGTGCGCTGGGCCCACGCCCACGCGGAGGAGCTCGGCGGCGATCCGGCGCGCATCGCGGTGGCGGGCGACAGCGCGGGAGCCAACCTGGCCACCGTGGTCGCACGCCGCCTGCGCGACGCGGACGGCCCCCGCCTCTCTCTGCAGGCGCTCCTCTATCCCGCCCTCGATCCCACCCTCGACTCGGAGTCCTTCCGCGAGCTCGGCGAGAACTACATGCTCAGGCGCTCGGACATGGCGTGGTTCTGGGAGCTCTACCTGGGCGGCGAGGACCCGTCGAACCCCTACGTCGCGCCCGCCCGCGCGTCGGATCTGAGCGGCCTCCCGCCCGCCTACGTGCTCACCGCCGAGTACGACCCGCTGCGCGACGAGGGGGAGGCTTACGCCGCTCAGCTCGAGGCGGCCGGCGTGCCCGTCGCGCTCAAGCGCTGGCCGGGGACCGTGCATGGGTTCGTCCGCTGGCTCAAGGTCGCCGACGCGGCCGGCGCCGCGCTCGACGATGTGGCCGGGGCGCTGCGGTCGGCGCTGCGGCCGGCCCCTTCGCTACCGTCCCCGCCCGCATGAAGGCCATGCTCCTCGCCGCCGGGCTCGACACCGACTTACGCCCGCTGACCGACGAGGTCCCCAAGTCGATGGTGCCGGTTCTCGACCGGCCGCTGATGGCGCACAGCGTCGACCTCCTCGACCGGCACGGGTTCGACGACGTGATCGTCAACCTGCACTCCTCCCCCGGCACGGTCCGGGAGTACTTCGGTGAGCGTCTGAGCTACCGCGTGGAGGAGGTGCCCCTCGGCACCGCCGGTGGGGTGCGCAGCTGCGCGGACTTCTTCGGCTCCGAGCGCTTCGTGATCGTCTCGGGCGACGTGCTCACCGATGTCGACCTGCGGGCTCTCGTGGCGCGCCACGAGCAGGCCGGCGGGATCGCCACGCTGGCCGTCAAGCGGGTGGGTGACCCGCGCGCGTACGGGGCGGTCCTTCATGACGCGGGCGGCCGCGTCTCTGGCTTTCAGGAGAAGCCCGATCCCGCCGAGGCGCTCTCCGACCTCGGCAACTGCGGGATCTACGTCTTCGAGCCCGAGATCTTCGACTACTTCCCGCCCGAGCCGTTCGCCGACTGGGCCCGGCACGTGTTTCCCGCCCTGCTCGAGAACGACGTCCCGTTCCACATCCACGAGATCGACGAGTACTGGAGCGACGTCGGCTCGCTCGAGGCGCTCAAGGACGGGACCTTCGCTGCGCTCACCGGTGCGCTCCAGCTCGAGCTCGGCGGGGAGCCGGTGGCGGAGGGCTTCGTCGTGGGCGAGGGCTCCTCGCTCGACGGAGTGGCCATGGTCGAGCCGCCCGTGTGGGTCGGGCGCGACGTGCAGATCGGGGCCGACGTCCGCCTCCAGGGCCCGCTCGTGCTCGGCGACGGTGCCCGGGTGGGCGACGGCGCGGCGCTCCAGGGCTCGATCGTCCTGCCGGGGACGGAGGTCGCCTCCGAGGCGATCCTCATCGGAGCGATTGCCGGGCACGCCGGCTTCCTCGCGAGCATGCGCCCGACTCAGGCCGCGCCGTAGCGCTCGGCGCGCTGCTCCTCGAGCTCTGACTCCGAGAGCATCCGCCAGAAGAGCACGGCGAGCGCGACGCCCATGGTGAAGGACTGCTCGAGGGCCATCACGAGGCCCGCGAGCGACTGGTCATCCGGAGCCGAGAGCCCCCAGAAGCGCGACCCCTCGGAGTAGAAGGCGTACAGCGCGCCCGGCACGAAGGTGAGGAGGATCCCGAGCAGCCCGACGAGGAGCTTGGTGGAGGCCATGTAGGCCACCGGGCCGAGGCCGCCGAGCCGCGCGCGGGCGCGGATGGGTGAGAGGAGATGCCACCAGTAGAGCCCTCCCGCGGCGGCGAAGCTCACGTGCTCGAGCACGTGCACCGCCTCGTGGCGCAGCGCGGCGTCGTAGAGCGCCGGCACATGCCACACCCACATGGTGAGCACGTAGAGCGCGACGGCGAAGACGGGGTGCGCGAGGGGGCCGGCGCGCCGCTCGAGCGAGGCCACCCGCCGGGTGAGCGGTCGCAGGATGACCTTGGTCAGCCCGAGGATGAGCAGGACCGGCGCGAGATCGAGCAGCAGGACGTGCTGCACCATGTGCATGACGAGCAGTTGCTCGGCGAGCCGGTCGACCGGCGAGACGAACGCGACCAGGACGGCGAGGAGACCGCCGAGGAAGGCGGCGAGCCGCCCGAGGCTCGCCCCCGACGCTCCACCCGCGGCACGGGCGCGCCGCCAGCGGCCGACATAGAGCGCCGTCGCGACGGCGAGCGTGAAGAGGACGCCGGGTGCGAGGGTCCACGAAGCGTCGGGTGCCACTGCGCAGGATTGTCGCAGTCCGCCTGTCCCTCGCCACGCGATTCCGGGCACCTTGTGAGGAGCGATGCTTCGCCGTCTTCTCTCCGAGCTGCTCGCCCTGGTGGCTCCGCCGGCGTGCTCGGCGTGTCGCGTGCCGCTGATGGCGAGTGACGCGGCGCTCTGCTCCGAGTGCCGCCGCGCGCTTCCATGGCTGCCCGAGGCCCGCTGCCCGCGTTGCGGGCTGCCCGGGCGCTGCCGTTTCTGCCCCGCGCGCGGCGCGGCGTTCTCCGCGGCCTGGGCACCACTCGCCCACGAGGGGCCGGCGCGCGCGCTCGTCGCCGCGCTGAAGTTCCGCGGGGCACTTCCCGTGGCCGATCTCATGGCCGCGCCCATGGCGGCCGGCGTCCCGCGTGAGCTCCTCGCGGGGGCGAGCATCGTGCCGGTGCCTCTGCATCCCGCGCGCCGGCGTGAGCGGGGCTTTGACCAGGCGGCGCGGCTTGCCGCCGCCGTATCGCGGCGCACCGGGCGCCCCGTGGCGCCCTGTCTGCGCCGGCGCGGGACGGCGACGCGTCAGCTCGGCGCGGGCGGCGCCGACCGGCTCGCGCGCGGGCGCATAGAGGTCGCCGTCGTCGGCACTCCGCCCGAGCGTGCGCTGCTCCTCGACGACGTCCACACCACCGGGGCCACCCTCGAAGCGTGCGCACGGGCGCTGCGGGCGGCCGGCGCGCGTGAAGTCGTCGCGCTCACCTACTCGCGCACGTTGCGAGGTGCGTAGGGCGCTGGACGCATGGGCCATATACAAACGCCGCCCTGCTCCCTACGATCCGGAGGGGTCAGCTCGATCTCTCACCCGAGCAAGGGGGACAGCGCATGCGCATCCAGGTCAAGGGCCGCAACCTTCCCGTCGGCGAGGCGGTGCGCAGCCACGTCGAGCGCCGCTTCGAGAAGATCGCCAAGCAGGTCTCCGACCTCGCCCAGCTCGAGGTGGAGATCTGCGAGGAGCGCAACCCGGCGATCGCCGACTCGCAGGTTGCCGAGGCCACGCTCTACCTCAAAGGCGTCACCCTGCGCGCGCACGACGCCTCTCCCGATCTCATGCATTCGATCAACCTCTGCGCCGACGAGCTGGCGCGTCAGGTCAAGCGCCACCGCGACAAGCGCCGGCGCCGTCGCGAGGCTCGCACGCCGCTCGAGGCGCTTGAGCCACAGAGCGTCTCCGACCCCCTTTAGCCGGCCCGTCGGGACGCCGACACAGGGTCGGAGCGCCCCCGGGGCGCTGCTAGGCTGAGAACCACGCGCAGGCTCGGGATCCCACACGGCGGCTCCCCGCGGAACCGATCACCAAAAGCTCTCCGAAGATGCCGCTTCCCATCCTCGACAAGGCCCTGCGCATGGGCGAGGCGAAGCAGTTCAAGGGCTACGCCAAGCGGGTCGAGCGGATCGCCGCGTTCGAGCCCGAGCTCGAGCTCCTCGAGGAGCACGAGCTGCGCGAGCGCGCGGACGAGCTGCGTGAGCGCGCCCGTGGCGGCGAGGAGCTCGACGAGCTCCTGCCCGAGTGCTTCGCGCTCGTGCGCGAGGCGGGCAAGCGCAGGATGGGCATGCGCCACTTCGACGTGCAGCTCATCGGCGCGATGGTGCTCCACGGCGGCTCGATCGCCGAGATGCGCACGGGCGAGGGCAAGACGCTCACGGCGACCCTCGCCGTGGTGCTGAACTCCCTCGCCGGGCAGGGTGTCCACCTCGTCACCGTCAACGACTACCTCGCGCGCCGCGACGCGGAGTGGATGACCCCGATCTACGACGCCCTCGGGGTGTCCGTCGGAGTCCTGCAGAACAACCAGCCCTACGAGGAGAAGCGCGAGGCCTACGCCGCCGACGTGACCTACGGCACCAACTCCGAGTTCGGCTTCGACTACCTGCGCGACAACATGGCCGGCTCCCTCGAGGAGAAGGTGCAGCACGGGGGGCGCCCGAAGCCCGAGGGCGGCGGCTCGGCGTCGCACAACTTCGCCGTGGTCGACGAGGTCGACAACATCCTCATCGACGAGGCGCGCACGCCGCTGATCATCTCCGGGGCGCCGGAGGAGGCGGCCGACCTCTACGCGAAGTTCGCGCGCCTCGCCCCGCGCCTCGTGGCGGGCGAGCGTCCGGAGAATCTTGATCCCAAGGCCAAGAAGCAGTTCGTGGCCGACTTCGACTACGAGTTCGACGAGAAGCACAAGACGGTCGCGGTCACCGAGCTCGGCGTGGCCAAGACCGAGCGCTTCATGGGGATCGATCACCTCTACCGCGCCGAGAACGGCCCGCTGGTCAACCACCTCCACCAGGCGCTCAAGGCCGAGTCGCTCTACAAGCGCGACGTCGACTACGCGGTCGTGGACGGCGAGGTGAAGATCATCGACGAGTTCACCGGACGGATCCTCGACGGACGGCGCTGGTCGGAGGGCCTTCACCAGGCCGTCGAAGCCAAGGAGGGGGTGCGGGTGCAGGAGGAGAACCAGACGCTGGCCACGGTCACCCTCCAGAACTACTTCCGCCTCTACGAGAAGCTCTCGGGCATGACCGGCACGGCGCTGACCGAGGCGACCGAGTTCATGAAGATCTACAAGCTGCCGGTGGTGCAGGTCCCCACCAACCAGCCGATGATCCGCGAGGATCGCAACGACGAGATCTACAAGACCAAGGACGGCAAGTGGGCCGCCGTGCTGCGCGAGATCGAACAGCGCCACGGCCGCGAGCAGCCCGTGCTCGTGGGGACGATCTCGGTCGAGGTCTCGGAGCTGCTCGGCGAGCAGCTCGCCCGCAAGGGGATCGCGCACACGGTCCTGAACGCCAAGCCGGAGTACGCCGCGCGCGAGGGCGAGATCATCGCCGAGGCCGGCCGCCCCGGCGCGGTGACCATCGCGACGAACATGGCCGGTCGCGGCGTCGACATCAAGCTCGGCGGCAACGAGGAGCACCTGACCCATCTCGAGCTCGCCAAGCTCGGGCTGCAGCCGGGCGACCCGGACTACGAGGAGCGCTACGCCGACGTGCTGCCCGAGATCGCGCGCCGGCTCGCGGCCGACCGCGACCGGGTCCTCGCGGCCGGCGGGCTCTTCATCGTGGGCACCGAGCGCCACGAGTCGCGGCGGATCGACAACCAGCTCCGCGGCCGCGCCGGGCGCCAGGGCGACCCCGGCGAGTCGCGCTTCTTCCTCTCCGCCGAGGACGACCTCGTGCGCCTATTCGCCGGCGATCGCATCTACAAGATCCTCGACCGCCTCGGCTCGACCGACGAGGAGGGCCACGAGGAGCCGATCTCCGCCGGGATGCTCTCCAAGCAGATCGAGAAGGCCCAGAAGAAGGTCGAGGAGCAGAACTTCCTCATCCGCAAGAACGTGCTCGAGTACGACGACGTGATGAACCAGCAGCGCGAGATCGTCTACCGCTACCGCGACGAGGTGCTCGAGGGCCGCGACATGGGCGGCCCGGCGCGCGAGGAGCTCGAGAACGTGCTCCAGCGGCTGGTCGTCGAGTACACCCCCGGCGACTACATCGAGGAGTGGGACCTCGACGGCCTGTTCGCCCGGATCGAGGAGATCTTCCCCGTGGGCTTCGGACCCGCCGAGCTCGACGTCGACGCGCTCGACCGCGACGAGCTCGTCCGGCTCCTCGTGGAGGAGGCGCACCGCCTCTACGCCGAGCGCGAGGAGGAGCTCTCCTCTGAGCTCATGCGTGCGCTCGAGCGCTACCTGCTGCTCGAGATCATCGACCAGAAGTGGCGTGAGCATCTCTACGACATGGACTACCTGCGCGAGGGCATCCACCTCCGCGGCTTTGCCCAGATCGATCCCCTCGTGGCCTACAAGAACGAGGCTTTCGAGCTCTTCACCGAGCTCATGCACTCCGTGTGGGGCGACTTCGCGCGCATGGTCTACAACGTCGAGGTGCAGATCGAGGGCGGTGGCGAGGGCGCCGGGCTGCTGCCCGTGCCCGAGCCGACGAGCCCGCGGGCGGCGAGCGGATCCTCGACCGGCGGTTCGCGGGTCTCCTACTCCGGCGGCTCCTACGACCAGCCGAGCGCCCTGGACATGGCGCGTGCCGGCGCCGGACCCGGCCTCGCCGGCGAGGGTGAGTCCGCTCAGGCCGACTTCGACCCCCTTCCCCCGGTCACCCAGCGCCGGGTGGCCGACGACGAGCAGATCGGCCGCAACGATCCGTGCTGGTGCGGATCGGGCCGGAAATTCAAGAAATGCCACGGCGCCTGAACGGTGTCGAGCGCGTCGACACCCACCCCCTCCGCGGAGCCGACGCCGCAGCGCCTGGCGGCCATACGCGATCAGCTCACGCTGCTCGCGGACTATCTTTGACCCTGCTTCTCTGAGCCAGCGCGCAGGCGCGCTCGAGGGCGAGATGGGCACGCCGGGCTTCTGGGATGACCAGGTGCGCGCCGCGCGGACGAGCGCGGAGCACGCGCGCGCGACGCGCAAGCTCGAGACCTTCCGCTCGCTCGAGTCCGACGTCGCCGATCTCGAGCCGCTGGCCGAGATGGCCGAGGAGGAGCCCGAGCTCGCCGCCGAGCTCGAGGAGCAGATCCTCTCCGTCCAGCAGCGCCTCGACGCCCTCGAGGAGGAGCGCCTGTTCTCCGGGCGCTACGACGCCGGCGACGCCCTCGTGGCTGTCAACGCCGGCGCGGGCGGCACCGACGCCCAGGACTGGGCCGAGATGGTGCTGCGCATGGAGATGCGCTGGGCCGAGAAGCGCGGCTTCGCCACCGAGCTGCTCGAGGCGAGCGCGGGGGAGGAGGCGGGCATCAAGTCGGCGACCTTCCGCGTGAGCGGCGAGAACGCCTACGGGCTCTACTCGGCGGAGAAGGGCGTGCACCGGCTGGTGCGCCTCTCGCCCTTCGACGCGGCCAAGCGCCGCCAGACGAGCTTCGCCGGAGTGGAGGTCTCACCCGTGGTCGAGGACTCCGCCGAGGTCGAGATCGACGACGACGACCTCCAGGTGGACACCTACCGCTCGAGCGGCGCGGGCGGCCAGCACGTGAACAAGACCGACTCCGCGGTGCGGATCACCCACCGGCCCTCGGGCATCGTCGTCCAGTGCCAGAACGAGCGCTCCCAGACCCAGAACCGGGCGGTGGCCATGGGGATGCTGCGCTCGCGGCTCGTCGAGCTCGAGGAGCGCCGCCGCCTCGAGGAGATCGCGCGCGAGCGGGGAGATGCGCAGGACGTGAACTTCGGCTCCCAGATCCGCTCCTACGTCCTGCATCCCTACACGCTGGTCAAGGACCACCGCACGAGCGTCGAGGCGGGCGACACCGCGCGCGTGCTCGACGGGGACCTCGACCCCTTCGTGCGCGCCTACCTGCTCCAGACCGCGGCTCGCTGAAGAGATCACTCCGGGCCCGCCCCGGCGGCGACGCGAGCCTCGGGGTCGAGGCCCTCGCGCGCGTAGCGCAGGCCTAGGCCGATGACCTGCCGGACCACGATGATCGCCGCGGTGATGCCCAGGGCGGTGAAGCCGGGGCGGGTGGCTAGGCGAATGAGACCGGCGGCGAGCAGGAACTCGAGCGTGAGGGAGAAGGCGCCCGCGAGCACCGCCGCCGCCCGCGCGGGGGCCAGGAGGGCGCGCAGGATGCCCACCGCGGTGACGAGCAGCGCCAGCGCCACCGGCACCTGAGACGCCCTCCTGATCACCTCGAGCCAGGTCACGGTCGGGAGCCGCGAACGCCCCCGAGCGCCGTGGCCATCGCCGAGCGACCGTCGCCCGCGCCCGCCTCGTTCGGCGCGCCCGAGGCGCGGGCGCGGGTCAGGTCCTGGGCGAGGAAGTAGTTGAGGACGGTCCGGATGCCGGCGATCGCCCCGAGCTTGCCGATCTCGCTCCAGGAGGGCGAGACCGCCGTGCCGAGGATGTCGGCGCCGAGCTGGAACTCGAGACCGAGGGCCAGGAACCGTCCGAGCGAGAGCCGCACGTCCTCGTAGGAGCGCGGACGGATCCTCAGCTCGCTGAGCGCATAGTTAGCGAAGGCCGCCAGCACGCCGATGGCGATGACGAGCGCCCCGATCCCCTCCACGACCACGACGACGTCGCCGACCGCTTGACGCAGAAACTCCTCCATGGCGGTTTGAGCTACCCGTCACGCCGCGCGGCTACGCGCGCTCCGTCCCGCCTAGGCTGTGGGCGTGGCGATCTCGGCTCCCACCGACCTGGACGATCTCGTGGACCGAGCGCTCGCGGAGGATGTCGGCGCGGGCGACGTGACCACGAGCGCCACGGTCCCGCGGCAAGCCCGCGCCCGCGCCCGGATCATCCAGAAGGCCCCGGGAGTGATCTTCGGGCTCGAGGCCGCCGAGCGGGTCTTTGCCCGCCTCGACCCGCTCGTCGAGCTCGAGCGCCTGGGGCCCGAAGGTGTCTGGCGCGATGCGGGGAGCGAGGTGCTCGCGGCCCGGGGCGCGGCGCGGGCGCTGCTCACCGGCGAGCGGACCGCGCTCAACCTCCTCGCTCGCCTCTCCGGCGTGGCGACCTTGACCGCGATCCTCGCCCGTGAGGTGGAGGGCACCGGCGCCCGCCTGCTCGACACCCGCAAGACCACCCCGGGGCTGCGCGCGCTCGAGAAGGCGGCGGTGCGGGCCGGCGGGGGGCTCAACCATCGCGCCGGCCTCTACGACATGGTGTTGATCAAGGAGAACCACGCCGCGCTCGCCGGCGGAGTGGGGGAGGCGGTGCGCCGCGCCCGCGCCGCCGCTCCCGCGCTCCCGCTCGAGGTCGAGTGCCGCGATCTGGACGAAGTGGACGAGGCGCTCGCGGCCGGGGCCGAGCGCATCCTGCTCGACAACATGACCCCGGAGGAGCTCTGCGCGGCGGTGCTCCGAGTCGCCGGCCGGGCGACGCTCGAGGCCAGCGGCGGGATCGGCGCGAGAACTCTCGAGGAGGTCGCCCGGACCGGCGTAGACTTCATCTCGGTCGGAGCGCTGACCCACTCGGCGCCCGCGCTCGACCTCTCCCTCCTTCTCGAGCGACTGAGCCCATGAGCCTTCCCGTCATCCAGCCCGACGGCCCGGTGGCGCCCGGCACGCTCCTGGCGCTGGACTCCATTCCCGCCCTGAAGGACGAGGTCCGCGCGCTGGCCCGCGACCGCGACGCGGTGATCCTCGCCCACAACTACCAGCTCCCCGAGGTGCAGGACGTGGCCGACTACGTCGGCGACTCGCTAGGCCTCTCGCGCCAGGCCGCCGCGGCCGAGCAGGGGACGATCGTCTTCTGCGGCGTTCACTTCATGGCCGAGACCGCGTCGATCCTCTCCCCGGAGAAGATCGTGCTGCTCCCCGACCTCGACGCGGGATGCTCGCTCGCGGAGTCGATCACCGCCGAGCAGCTGCGCGAGTGGAAGGCGCGACACCCCGGAGCGCTCGTCGTCATGTACGTCAACACCTCGGCGGAGGTCAAGGCGGAGAGCGACTTCTGCGTGACCTCGGCCAACGCGGTGAGCGTCGTCGAGCACATCTACTCCGAGCACGGGCCCGAGCAGGAGATCCTCTTCGGGCCGGACATGTTCCTCGGCGCCTACGTCGAGAAGATGACCGGCCGCCCGATGCGTGTGTGGGACGGCGAATGCCACGTGCATGCGGGCATCCGCCCGAGCGATGTCGAGCGGGTCCGCGCCGCGCATCCGGGCGCCGACTTCCTGATCCACCCCGAATGTGGCTGCTCCACGAGCGTCATGGAGTACGTGGCCGCGGGGGACGTGGAGCCCGAAGGCGTGCACATGCTCTCCACGGGCGGGATGCTCGACTACGCCCGCCGGGGTGAGCCCGGAAGCACGGCGATCGTGGCCACGGAGACGGGGATGCTCCACCCGCTGCGCCGCGCCGCGCCCGACGTCGACTTCGTGGCGGCCAACGAGGCGGCGAGCTGCCGCTACATGAAGCGCATCACGCTGCCCAAGCTGCGCGACGCGCTGCGCGACGGGCGCCCGGAGGTCCGCGTGGCCGCCGAGATCGCCGAGCGGGCCCGGCTGCCGATCGAGCGCATGGTGGCGATCTCCTAGACGCCGCGCGGGGGCGATACCGCCAAGCGGTCCAACCGTCGGGCGGAAATCTTGTCCACCGGTCGATATGGAGGAGGATCCCCCGGGACGATCATGTCGGCCATGAGGAGCCCTGTTTCGCGCCGTCCCCTGCCGCCGGCCATCGCCGCCGTGGCCGCTCCGGCGGGGCGAGCGCTCGAGCCGGCCTTCGCCGACATGGCGCTGACGCTCGCCCGCGCGCGGGCTCGGGGCGCCTCCCTCGTCGTCTTCCCCGAGTGCGCGCTCGGCGGCTACCCCGGCAAGGTGCCGGGCTATGAGGAGAACCCGGCCTCCCCGCCGTTGATCCGCCTCGACGGGCCCGAGATCGCGCAGCTCGTCCGTCTCGCCGGCCCCACCGTGGTCTGCGTCGGCTTCTCGGAGGAGGCGCCGGGCGGCCCGTACTCGAGCGCGGTGTGCTTGAACGGCGACGGCGTGCTCGGCCACCACCGCAAGGTCCACCTCCCGCCCGGGGAGATCGGGATCTACGAGCCGGGCGCAGGCTTCGCCGCCTTCGACACCCCGGTCGGGCGCCTGGGGATGCTCATCTGCTACGACAAGGTCTTTCCCGAGTCGGCGCGGGCGCTGGCCGACGACGGCGCCGAGATCATCGCCTGCATGGCCGCCTGGCCGGTCTGCCGGGTCGATCCCGCGCGGCGTCTGGCCCGCGATCGCCAGACGCTGCACTTCGACCTCATCGACCGCACGCGCGCGATCGAGAACCAGGTCGTCTGGGTCTCGGCCAACCAGACGGGCACGCTCGGCGATCTGCGCTTCCTCGGGCACGCGAAGGTCGTCGACCCCGAAGGTCGCGTGCTCGCCCACACAGGCTCCCGTCCGGGAGTGGCGAGCGCGCGGATCGACGCGCGCGGCGCCGTCGCGGCCTCCCGGGCCGTGCTCTCCCACCTCGGCGACCGCCGCCCGGGCGCCTATGGCGCCCGGGCCGCCGTGAGCCCGGCCGTACCGCTCTTCACCGAGACCCCGATCGCGAGCCCCGTGCTCGCCCCCGCCTAGGAGGCGCCATGTGCGGCATCGTCGCCCAGTACGGCAGGACCGACGCCGCGGCCGGTGAGCGGATGCTCGGCCGGCTCGTGCACCGCGGACCCGACGACTGCGGCTCGCTCGCCCTCGACCATGCCTGGCTCGGCCACCGGAGGCTCTCGATCGTCGACGTCGCCGGGGGGCACCAGCCGCTCCCCACCTCCGACGGCCAGCGCTACCTCGTCGGCAACGGCGAGATCTACAACCACGAGGAGGTGCGCCGCACGCTGGATGACCGGCGGCTGCTCACCCACTCCGACAACGAGGTCGCCCTGCGCCTCGTCCACGAGCGCGGACCGGAGGCCGTCGGCGAGCTGGAGGGCATGTTCGCCTTCACGGTCGCGGGCCGCGACGGCTCGTTCCTCGCCGCGCGCGATCCCGTGGGGATCAAGCCGCTCTACTGGGCCCGGCGCGACGGCGCGGTGCGCTTCGCCTCCGAGATGCGCGCCTTCGATCGCGACTGGCAGCCCGACGTCGAGGTCTTCCCGCCCGGGCACGCATGGACTCCCGAGGGGGGACTCAGGCGCTTCGCCCACGCGGTGGCGCCCGAGGCGCTCGAGACCTTCGACGGGCCGGCGACACCGGGTGCCCCCATCCCGACCGCGATGCTCGAGCGGGTCCGCGCGGCGCTCATCGCCACCGTCGAGCGCCAGCTCATGGGCGACGTGCCGGTCGGGGTGTTCCTCTCCGGTGGCCTCGATTCGAGCCTCGTGGCGGCGATCGCCGCCGAGCGCCAGCGGGCGCGCGGTCAGCGGCTGCACACCTTCGCGGTCGGCCTGGCCGACTCCCCTGACGTGCTCGCGGCCCGAGCCGTCGCCCAGGCGCTCGACACCGACCACCGCGAGCGGATCTACACCGCCGAGGAGGCGCTGGGCGCCGTGCCCGAGGTCGTCCGGGTCATCGAGTCCTTCGACCCCTCGCTCGTGCGCAGCGCGGTGGCCAACTACCTCGTCGCCGAGCTCGCCGCCGAGGACGTGAAGGTGGTGCTGACCGGGGAGGGCGCCGACGAGATATTCGCCGGCTATGAGTACCTCCAGGATCTGCAGGGGGAGGAGGATCTGCACGCCGAGCTCGTGCGCACGATAGAGGGCCTCCACAACCTGAACCTCCAGCGCGCCGACCGGGTGACGATGGCCCACGGCCTCGAGGCCCGCGTGCCCTTCCTCGAGCTCGACATGATCGCCCTCGGGCTCGCGCTGCCGGCCGGCTGGAAGCTCGCCGGCCCGGACCAGCCCGAGAAGCGCCTGCTGCGCGAAGCGTTCGCCGGTTGGCTGCCCGAGGAGTTCTTGTGGCGAGGGAAGTCGCAGTTCGGCGACGGGAGCGGGGCATCCTCGGTGCTCTCCGAGGCGATGGCCGAGACCGTCAGCGAGGAGGAGCTGGCGCGCGAGCGCGACCAGGTGGACCCCCCGCTGCGTTCGCGCGAGGAGCTCGCCTACTACCGGATGTTCGCTCGCGAGCTGGCGAACGTGCCCACGGAGGGAACGGTCGGGCGCTTCGCCACGACGTGAGAGGCCTTCGCTAGCACCGCGCTGCTTGTGTGTTAGCGTGTGGCCATGCGCGTGCACATCAGCCTGAGCGACGAGCTGATAGGGGAGCTCGACCGGCGGGTCGGTGCGCGACGACGTAGCTCGTTCATCGCGCAAGCGGTCCGCCGCGCCTTGGACGACGAGCGTCGCTGGGAGCTGATCGAGTCGTCGATCGGCTCGATCGCCGGCGACGGGCATGAGTGGGACGACGACCCCGCGGAGTGGGTCCGCGTCCAGCGCCAGGGCGATGAGCGGCGGTTCGGTTGATGGGCGCAGTGATGCTCGACACCACGGTGCTGATCGACGTACTGCGTGGTCGCGCCGGAGCGGCCCAGCGACTTCGCGCGCTCCGTCGCGGGGGAGACGACGCCTGGGCGTGCGCGATCAACGTGGAAGAGACGGTTAGAGGTCTGCGCTCGGGGGAGCACCGGGCGGCGGGCGGCCTGTTCGCCGGGCTGCGCATCGCGCCGCTCGGCGACGGGGAGGGCTGGCGGGCCGGCGAGTGGCGCGGTGAGCATGCGCGGCGCGGAGTCACGCTGGCCCAGGCCGACTGCTTGATCGCCGCGGCGGCTCTGGCCATCGACGCGCGCCTGGCGACCGGCAACCCTCGGCACTTCCCCATGGCGGAGCTGGCCGTCGAGCACTGGCCGGTGGGCGACTAACCGGGCCGGTCTTTTCGTCAGACTGCCGGGGATTCAGGCGAAGTCCGCGACCGTGTGCGGGCCCACGCACGCGATCGAGAGCTCGTCGGCCACGTCGCGCGCTACCTGCGCCACCTCGTCGTAGGTGACCGCGTCGAGCGCGGCGATCGTGCGGTCGACGTCGATCGACTCGCCGAAGACGATCGACTGCTGGGCGGCGAAGCGCGCGACCGCGTTGGTGTTCTCGAAGCCGAGCACACGCGCCCCGGCGGCGTAGGCGCGGGCGCGCTCGACCTCCTCCTCGGTCGGGCCCTCCTCGCGCAGCTCGGAGACGATCTCGCGCATCCGTGCGTAGGCCTCGACGCACTTGCTCGAGTCGAGACCCGCGGAGAGCTGGAGGATCGGAACGTCGGCGAAGGCGTGCGCGATCGCGTAGACGGAGTAGGCCAGGCCGCGCTGCTCGCGGATCTCGTCGAAGAGACGCGAGCCCATCGAGCCGCCGAGCAGGGTGGAGTAGATCGTGAGCGCCGCCCGCTGGCTCAGGTCATGGACGTCGATCTGCGGGCGGTAGGACATCCGCAGGTGCGACTGGTTGGAGTCGCGCTCCTCCACGAGCGTCTGGGGCGTGAGCGCGGGCGCCGGCTCGTAGGCGTCCGAGGCCGCCAGCGTGGGGAAGCGCCCGAAGAGCTCGTCGAGGGCCCCGTTCTCAGGCAGGGAGTCGAGGTTGCCGACCACGAAGGCGCCGCCGCGCTCGCCCGCCCAGCGGCGCCCGCGGAAGGCGACGATGCCCTCACGCGAGAAGGTGCGCAGGTGCTCTGCCGGCCCGAGCACCGGGCGCCCGAGCGGGTGCTCGCCGAACGCCGCCCGGTCGATCAGGTGCTCGGCCACCGTGGCGGGCTGGTCCTCGGAGCGGGCGATCTCCTGGATTACCACGCCGCGCTCGCGGTCGAGCTCCTCCGCGTCGATCCTCGGGCGCCCGACGAAGTCGGTCAGGAGGTCGATCGCCTCCATACCCTTCTCCGCGCGGGCGGTGATGTGGAAGGCGACGAGGTCGTGGCTCGTGTAGGCGTTGAGCTGGGCGCCGATCCGCTCCGCCGTGTTGTTGACCTTCTGGTAGTCGTCGTAGAGCTCGCCCCCCTTGAAGACGAGATGCTCGAGGAAGTGCGCCATCCCGTTCTCCTCCGGGCGCTCGGTGCGCGCGCCCGCGTCGAAGGCCACGAGCGCGGTCAGCGCCCGGGTGCCGGGCAGCGCGACCCGGTGCAGGGGGAGTCCGTTGGAGAGCGTGGTGGAGGTGATCGACGCCATTCTCGGGTGGACACGGTAGCGAGCGCCCGCCCCGAAGCCGCGGGCGCCACAGTGCCCGTCGGTAGGCTCTCGGGCCGTGTCCCGGCGCCGTCCGCTGCTTCCCGTCATCGCCGCCGTGCTCGCGGTGCTGCTGCCCGTCCTCTTCCTGCTGGGGATCTACCTCGGTGCCCATCCGGACGCGCTCCCCGGCTTCGTGCGCAACCCGCTCGTGGGCGACAAGCAGGACCGGGTGCTGCGAGAGGGGCTCTCGGCGATCCGCGAGGACTACTACCGCAAGATCCCCGACGGCCAGCTCGTCAACCGCTCGCTCGACGGGGCGGTGGCGAGCCTCGGCGACCCGTTCTCCCAGTACTTCGATCCGCAGAGCTACGCGCGCTTCACCAGCATGGAGCAGGGGACTCCGTTCGCGGGGATCGGCGTGGCGGTCGCGCCCGATCCGCGCGGGCTGAGGGTGGCCCGGGTCTTCGACGGCTCGCCCGCCCAGCGCGCCGGGATCGTGACCGGCACCCTGATCCTCACGGCCGGCGGCAAGTCGCTCGCGCATCATCCTTCGAGCTTTGCCACCGGCCTCATCCGCGGCAAGCCGGGCACGACGGTGCAGCTCACGGTGATGATCGGGCGCCGTCGGCTCAGCAAGCGGATCGAGCGGGCGCTCATGTCCTCGATCGTCCAGTCGCGCACGCTCCAGGAGGGCGGACGCAAGCTCGGCTACGTGGCGCTGAACGGATTCACCTCGGGCGCGCACGCCGAGGTGGCCAAGGCGCTGCGCAAGGAGATCGCCGACGGAGCCAAGGGCATCGTCTTCGATCTGCGCGGCAACGGCGGCGGGCTGCTCGACGAGGGCGTCCTCGTCTCCACGCTGTTCATCCCCAAGGGCGTGATCGTCTCCACCCAGGGACGCGTGCGCCCCAAGCACGTCTACGACGCCGAGGGTCAGACCGTCTCGGCCACGATCCCGCTGGTGGTGCTCGTCGACCGCGGCACCGCGTCCGCCTCGGAGATCGTCACCGGAGCGATCCAGGATCACCATCGCGGGAAGATCGTGGGCACGAACACCTTTGGCAAGGGCGTTTTCCAGGAGGTGCGCGACCTGCCCAACGGCGGCGCGCTGAAGATCACGGTGGGCGAGTACTTCACCCCGAACGGTCGCAACCTCGGGGGCGGAGGCGTCAAGGAGGGCAAGGGGCTCGCGCCCGACATCCGCGCCGCGGATGACCCGAAGACGATCGGACGCGACGAGGCGCTGCTCACCGCCGAGCGCACGCTCGCGGGCGAGATCCGGTGAGCGGGACCGGGCGATCCTCGAGCGCGGCGACGGTCGCCGTGCTCGAGCGGCGCGGGCGCTTTCTCACCGCCGAGCCGTTCTTTGCACGCGGAGGACGGATGTCGGTCGACACGCGGGCGCGCGGCGCGCGCGAAGCGCGGGTGGGCGATCTGGTGCTCGTGGGCGCGGCCGCCGGTACGAAGGAGCAGGCCGGCGGCGGGCGCGGGGGCAAGCGTGACGGACGCAGCGGCGGGGCCGCCGCCGTGCAGCGCGTCATCGGCCGCCCCGACGTCGCCCGCGACGTGATCGAGGCGCTCATGCTCGACCGCGGGCTGCGCCGCGGCTTCGACCCGGCGGTGGAGCGCGAGGCGCGCGCCGCGGCCGAGAGCCCGGCGGTTGCCGGCGAGGGGCGTCGCGACCTCCGCGAGCTCCCGACGTTCACCATCGACCCCGTCTCCGCCCGCGACTTCGACGACGCGATCTCCGCCGAGGAGCGCGGCCCCGACCGCTGGCGGGTGTGGGTGCACATCGCCGACGTGGCCGTGCACGTGCCGCCGGGCTCGCTCGTCGACCGCGAGGCTTACCGCCGGGCCACGAGCGTCTACGTTCCCGCCGCGGTCGAGCCGATGCTCCCCGCCTCGCTCTCGAACGAGGCATGCTCGCTCGTTCCGGGTCAGGACCGCCTCGCGGTCACGGTCGAGATGGACCTCGCCGGTGCTCGCGTGGAGCGCGCCGCCTTCTATCGCTCGCTCGTGCGCTCTAACGAGCGCCTCGACTACGACCGCGTCGATCGCATCTTCGCCGGCGCCGAGCCCGCGCACGAGCCGTGGGCCGCGCCGCTGGCGGCGGCGCGCGCGGCGGCGGGCGCGCTCGCCGCCGCCCGGGCGGAGCGAGGTGCCCTCGTCGTGCAGAGCGGCGAGCCGGACTTCGCCTTCGACTCAGACGGGCACGTGGTCTCCGGCCATCCGGTGGAGCAGACGGAGTCCCACCGGGTGATCGAGCACCTGATGATCGCGGCCAACGAGCAGGTCGCCGGGGCGCTCGAGCAGGCCAAGGCGCCGGCGCTCTTCCGCGTCCACGAGCGCCCCGACGGCCCGGCGGTCGAGCGCCTGCTCGAGCAGCTCGCCTCGCTCGAGGTGCCGACCCCGCCCGCGCCGGGGCGGATGACCCCGCAGCAGGCCGCCGACCTGGTGGGCGAGATCTCCGTGCTCGTCGATCGCCACGTCCGGCGCACTGGCCATGGGCGCCAGGCGCTGACCACGCTCATCCTCCGCGCGCTCAAGCAGGCCGCCTACCACCCCAAGAACCTCGGCCATGCCGGTCTGCAGTCCGCGCGCTACTGCCACTTCACCTCGCCCATCCGCCGCTATCCCGACCTCGTCTGCCACCGTGCGCTGCTCGCGCTCGTGGGGGCGGGGGAGGAGGCGCCGCTCGGCTCCGCGCTCGAGGAGACGGCGGTGTGGTGCTCGACGCGCGAGCGCGAGGCGATGTCGATCGAGCGCGCCGGCGATGCGGTGGCGCGCTCCTTTCTGCTCCAGCGCGCGCTGTTCGAGGGCGGCTTCGAACAGGAGTGGGAGGGAGAGGTCGTCGGCGTGATCGGCGCCGGGGCGTTCGTCGCCTTCGGAGAGGGCTATGAGGGGATGCTGCCCGTGCGCCGCCTGCGCGGCGAGTGGTGGGAGCTGAACGAGCCGGGCACGATCCTCTGCGGCACCCGGTCGGGCAAGGCGATCCGCCTGGGCGACCCGATCACCGTGCAGGTCGAGCGCGTCGACACCGCGCGCGGACGCGTCGACCTCCTGCCCGTGGAGCTCTGAGCGCGGGCGATGGCGAAGAAGTCGGGCCGACCGGCGCGCTCGGGCGACGTGGCCACCAACCGCCAGGCGAGCTACCGCTTCGAGCTGCTCGAGCGCTTCGAGGCCGGGATTGCGCTCACGGGCACCGAGGTCAAGTCGCTGCGCAGCGGCAAGGCCCAGATCAAAGACGCCTACGCGGCGATCGAGGACGGGGAGGTGTGGCTGCACCACATGCACATACCGCCCTACGCACCGGCGAGCCGCGAGAACCACGAGCCCGAGCGCAACCGCAAGCTCCTGCTCCACCGGCGCGAGATCGAGCGGCTGATCGGCACGACCAAGGAGCGTGGATTGACGCTTGTGCCGACGCGGCTCTACTTCTCGGGCTCGCGCGCGAAGGTCGAGCTGGCCCTCGCGCGCGGCAAGGACCGCTTCGACAAGCGCCAGACGATCCGCGACCGCGAGGTCAAGCGCGACATGCAGCGCGCGCTGCGTGAGGCGAACCGGTAGCGCGGCTGCGGGCGCGCCGCGCCGTCCTCAGCGGCGCGCGGCGGCGAGCCCGAGGTTCGCCACGCCCACGAGCCCGAGCAGCACCGCGTAGGCCGCGCCTTTGGCGAGCACGTTCGGGTATTCGTCGACGAGGAACAGGAAGAGGCCGGCCGCGGCGATCGCCCCGGCGATGCCGAGCCCGTCGACCGAGAACCCGCGCGGCTGCAGCGCCGCCGCCGCCATCCCGCCGAGGCCAACGGCGAGGAGATAGCCCGCCGGCAGGTTAATGCCGGTGTGGACCTTGTCGAGCAGCACGACGACGGCCCCGAAGGCGACGATCACCATGGCGGTCGCCCAGTGTCCGTTCGCCCGACCACCGAGCGCGGCGGCGGCCAGGTAGGCGAGCCCCACGAGCAGCGGCGTCCAGAAGAAGTCGAGCGGCCCGAGGCCGACGAGCAGCTCGATCGCCACCGCGCCGCCGAGGAGTGCGAGGCCCTGGCGCAGGCGGACGGCGGGAGGCTTGGCGGAGGAGGAGTCGGGCACGGCGGAGTCGTTCGCCAGTCCCCCGGTGCGGGCGGACGTTACGCGGGCAGGTGACGCACGAGGTGCGTGGCGTACATCCCGTAGACGAGGAGTCCGACGAGCCCGAGGTACACGCCGGCGACGATCAGCCGGTTGCGCGGCCTCACCTTGTAGTAGGCCTGCTGGGTCGGGTCGCCCGAGCGCAGCGCCTTCCAGCGCCGCCAGGTCTCCATGAGCGCGAAGAGCAGGATCAGGAAGATGATCGGGTTCGGGAAGCGCAGGGCGAGGAAGACCATGAGCCCGAACCCGAGGAACCACATCCACGGGGTCATCGCCGCCATCGCCCGTCCGCCGTCGAGGGGAACGACGGGAGCGAGGTTGAAGAGGTTCAGGAAGAGGCCGGTGAAGGCCAGCGCCTGCCAGAACTCGTTGCCGGTCGCGTGCCAGACCGGGATGAGCGCGGCCGCCGCGGCCGATCCGAGCACGGGCCCCGCGAGGCCGACCCGCGCCTCGGCCAGCGCGTTGTTGCCCAGCGACTTCGCGGCGACGAACGCCCCCATGAACGGGATGAACATCGGCGCGCTCGCCTTGATCCCCTCGCGGCGGAGTTGGATCACGTGCCCCATCTCGTGGATGAAGAGCAGGGCGACGAACCCGACGGCGAACTTCCACCCCCAGATGAAGGAGTAGGCCGCGATCGAGACGAGCATCGAGCCCGACGTGGTGAGGAGCTTCAGCTTGGGGAGGAGGAGCAGGAGACCCTTGAACTTCGCGAAGAGCGCACCGAGGGCGGCGAGCACTCCACCGCCACGCTTGGCCTTCTCGCCGAAGGGCGATCCCTGCGGCTTGGGCGCGGAGCGCCCGAACGGGCTCGGCGGCGGCGCGGCGGAGTCTTGGGGGGCGGGCGGCGGGTCGGAGGTGGCGCCGGGCGCCGGCCCGCCCCATCTGCTGGTCTCGGGCTCCATCCCCACATTGTCGCAGGGAGGTGAGCCGAACTTGACCGCGCTCGACCGTTTGTCCGGTGCGCGCGTTGACGCCGCGGATACACTGGCAGGGCGTTACCCGGGGACGACAGGCTTCGACGTGGTCGTTTTCGTGGACGTAGTTGCGAGCCGAGGTCCCCGGTCGGCCTCGTAAAACAACCGGGAAAACCAATACGTGCGGACTCTCACGAGTACGCCCTCGCCGCTTAGCACTTAGCTAAGCCGTGAGGTCTTGGCCCCGACTCGCCCGCGGTCGGGATCGCCGGGATCAGAAAGCGGGCTAAGCCCGGGGAGGTCAGCCCTCGCCGACCCGGGGACTCCAAGGGGGCTGGTCTGAGGCAACCCCGCCGGCGAGGCGAGCCTCGGGCGAGACCAGAGCGCCGGCTACGCTCGTAGACGCTGCGGCCACGCGACTGCGGACGTGGGTTCGATTCCCACCGTCTCCACTGCTTGCTTGCCGGTAAAGCGCGCTTCTGTTCGCAGCGGGCGAGAGCGCTCGCTCAGCCAGGCGGCATGCCTGGCCGAGGCTCAATGACCTCGTCGCGGCGGTAGGTCACCTTCAGGTCGTCCTGCCAGTCCCCCGGGGTCCGGGCGAGCTGCCATCGGCCCTCGAAGGAATCATGGCCGAGCGTTGCGGAAAAGCGCTGGGCGAATGTGGGGTCGTCTCGCCAAATACGAAGTACGCCGTGCTCGAGCGAGACGCGGTACGTCCGGCGCACGCCGCGCGAGTCGAAGTACTCCATGACCAGCCCGTCGCCGGCCTCGGGGGCGCCGATGACGCTGATGGAGTCGGGAAAGGACTCGTGGTCGTGGTGCGAGCGCTGGACGAGGAAGTTCCTGCCCTCGAGCCACTCGTACGTGAGGCTGCCCGGCACGATGGTGTCGAACTGCGGGTGGGTCGCCTCGGTGAACCAGGTGCCGATCAGCAGGTCAAACGGTTCTAGGACGGCAGCGTCCGGCTGTCGATTCGTGGCTTTCACGGACTCATTCTCGCCCAGCAGGTAGCCGGAGGCAAGGCAGCGATTGAGTCACGAATCGACGATTCGCGACGGCCCCTTTGGGGTTCGATAGTCGTCCATCAACTCCACCGACCCTCCAATAGCCGCCCGGGCGGGCGGCTCGGGTCGTCTCTGCGAACCATGTTCGGGGATCAGGTGCTGGGCGCCGGCTCGCGCGCGTCCGAGGGTGATGCTTCGATCATGACTGGTGCCCACGATCAGCGTCTTCTATGGCATCGTGGTCCGCATGTTTGTGAAGGACCATCCGCCCCCGCACTTCCCCGTCCGATACGGCGAGTACCACGCGCGGGTCGCGATCGACACCGGTGACGTGCTCGACGGCCGCTTGCCACCGCGGGTTGAACGCCTCGTGCGCCAGTGGGCCGAGCTGCATCGTGGGGAGCTCGGCGACAACTGGGCGCGGATCGAGAGATCGCTCCCTCCGAACCGAATCGAGCCGCTCGCGTGATGGCTCCGCCGATAAAGGGGGTGACTGCGCTTGACGGGTATGTCATTCGGGTGTTGTTCGCCGACGGGCAGGTGCGGGACGTGGATATGGAGCCTATCCTCGGCGGCCCGATCTTCCAGCCGCTGAAGGATCGGGGAATCTTCACGGCGGTCGTCGTCAGCGAGTTCGGCGACACGGTCGTTTGGCCCAACGGCGCAGATCTTGACCCTGAAGTGATGTACGGACTGGAACGCCCGTCGTCGGAGCCTGGACCTCGGATCACTACGCCGCCGCTCACCAGTGGGCGACATCAGGCGGCCTGAAGCACCGGGTTCGATAGTCGTCCCATCAACTCCATGCTTGCTTTTGCTTCCGCCCGTCGTTCGGGCACGCACGAAGCAATCTGTGGCCGCCTCGACTTAGGCCCGCCGAGAGGGTGGCCATTTCGGTACGTGACCGGCGACGACTGGGCCGGGTGAGCGTGCCTCGGGCGAGGGCGGCCGAAACCTTCGTCGTGTCCGATCTGCCACCGCTCGACCACGACCACCAAAACGACCACGATCACGCCGGTGCCAAGAGCGTTCCAGCGCATCGATGTGGGCGAGGCCAGTCGCGTCGCTCGCCATGGCCTGAGTACTCCGAGGTGGCTCAAGTCACGTGCTGCTGATATCATGGCGGCCTGATGTTTCCGCCGCGATCGCAATGCGCCCGGAGGTCCTGAATGGCGACTGCGACCGTTCCCTTTCGCATTTCTGAGGAGCCGACTGAGATCGAGCTCGTCGCGAAGTACTTCCGTGCTCTGAGCGAGCCGACGCGCGTCGCGATCCTCGCGCTGATCGCCAAGGACGAGCGATCGGTCGGCGACATCGTCGAGACGCTCGGCCAACCCCAGCCGAAGGTGTCGAACCACCTCGCGTGTCTGCGTTGGTGCGGGTTCGTCGAGACTCGCCGCGTCCACCGCACCGTGTACTACCGGATCGCCGATCCCCGGGTGCTGAAGCTGCTCGACCTGGGCCACGACCTCTTGGCGGACAACGCCG